>WNFB01001643.1_pt1 | contig 19192 bp, 20 predicted proteins | sample 5400501 | NCBI WGS metagenome assembly WNFB01 (sample SAMN13153341, study PRJNA577476) | soil metagenome | isolation source: 200 cm saprolite under Douglas fir tree site 2 hole 1 | place: USA:California | collected 2015-04-18 | reverse complement strand
TCAAAGAATGCCAGCGGGTCGTCGCTCAGGCTGGGAAGCCACCACGCACAGTGGCGACGTCCGGGAATCAGTCAACGTGCCTCACGAACCCGCCCCTCGACCATGTTCTGCAAGGGGTTCCAATGGACGCCAAAAGTGCCGTCTGCCCTCCCGGCCCTCTAAGTAAACGGCATTGGCCGTAGCCTCGTCGTAGCGGGTCCGGTCATCGTCGAACTCTGCGAGCACCCCGGCGCCGAGGACGAACGTCACCGATTCACCGCGAGCGTATCGTCGCACGCCGGTTGGACTCACCGCCCTTCGCTACTCTCGAGCACACGGCGCAGCTTGCGTTCCGACAGGCGGCCGTAGGAGAAGGGTTGGCCATCGAGCAGCACACCGGGGGGAAACGCCATTCCGCTCCCCGCTGCCAACGCTCTCCCGGCCTCGCTTTCGAGCGGCACGACTTCCACGGTGAGGTCGAACTCCCGGCCGAGGCGGTCTAGGGTCTGCTGGGCCTGGTCGCAGAAGCCACAGTCCGGTTTGGTCAGGAGGGTCACCCGGGTCATTTGGCGCCCAGGCCTGCGCGCAGGTCGGCCACGAGTTGGTCGACCGGGACGTACATGGTGTAGTTCGGGGCGCCGCCGTAGTCGGCCCGCCAACGGATCTTGCCGTCGGTCCCCACGACGATGAAGGTGTGTCCGTCGGCGCCCGTTCCCATCATCCCGAAGCTGTTCGCGTGGTAGGTCTTGGAGACCGCCAGATCGGGGTCGGCCAGCACGGGCGTGCGCAGGCTCTCGTCCGACACCTTCTGGCGGAGGTCGGTGAGCCGGTTGCCGGTGATGCTCACCACCTCATCGATGCCAAGCTGCTTGAACTTGACGTCGCTGGCCTCGATGTCCCGGATCTGGTCCCAGCAGGGCTGGCAGCTCACCCCCTCCTGGAAGTAGAGGAGTACCGTCTTGCCCTGCTGTGAGGCCAGGTCGAACTGGCCCCCCGCCGTGGAGGCCAGTTGGATGGCGGGCGCATCCGCACCCGTTGCTGGCTGGCCCACCTGGTAGCGACCGCCGCCGCTAGTGACACCGCTGTGGCGCCCGGCCCGGAAGATGCCGAACAGGATTGCACCGACGACCACGATGCCGATGGTGGCTCGAACGAGGAGACGGCGACGGGCGGCTTGCCGGGCCGCTGCGGCCCGGGTTGCGGCCCGGTCCGCCCGGCTCCTTCCGTGACGAGTGGGGGTGCTCATGGCCCCATCCTTTCTCCCTGGCCCGCCGGGGCTAACGGCTCACGTTCGTCAGCCGACGTGGCGATCTCGGGCTCGACCTCGTCTGTTTCGTGCGAGCGGATGGCCACCCACGCCAGGATCCCCAGCACGCCGGCGAGGACCGCTGCCACGACCCAGCCCGGGACGCCCGACAGGGCCGAGGCGACGAGGTGCGCGTAGTGCTGGAGACGCACGGTCAGGCCGATCTGCCAGCCGCCTGTCGGCATCGAGGGTCCGGTGAGCGCCAGGACGAAGGTGAGGGCTCCCATAGCCAGCAAGAGCAGGCCACTGGCCACTGTCGCCACGCCCAGCTCCCGGCCGGCGATCCGCAATGTGCGCCCCCGCAGCAGGGAGCCCGCCCGCCAGTCGTGGCGGTCCCAGAGCACGGAGATGACGAACAGCGGCAGCACCATCCCGAATACGTAGGCCACCCCCACCGCCAGGGCGACAAGAAACGAGCTGGCCGCGCCCGAGAGAGCAATCACGCCGGCCAGGACCGGAGCGCAGCAAGCACTCGCCACCCCGGAGAATGCGCCGAGGGCACACACCGCTGCGGGCCCCCTGTCGGCCCGTGCCCGCATGCCGGGCATGGGCATGGGAAGCTTCCACCCCAGCAAGGTGGCGATGCCCATGGCCGACATGAGCACGGCACCCGCTATGAACACCGGTGTGTGGTGTCCGGAGATGAGCCGGCTCACCCCCACGGCTCCGAGGGCGATCGGCAGGATGATGGTTCCCACACCGAGGGCGAAGACGAACGTCATCGACACCAGCGCCCGACGGCGCCGGAAGCTCGAGGCGAAGTACGCGGGCAGCATCACCGAGATGCAACACGGGGCGAAGAGCGCCACGACGCCGGCGAGGAAGCTGGTAAGCAGGGTTCCGCCGACGAGCAGGTCATGCATGGAGAAGGTCTCCCTCTCGGATGGACGGTCAAATACTACTACTGTGTGTCGGCGATCGACCCCGACGAGTTGAGGTGGGAGGAGAGCCTTGCCTCGAGGATCGTGCGTGAGCTAGGCGCTGGGAGTGGCCTTCTTTGCCGACGCCGTGCCTGCGATCGCCTTGCCCGAGGCGAGCGGTTCCAGGCGGTCCGAGATCATGCGCCCGAGATGGTCACGCAGTGCACGCCTTCGGGTTGGGGCTGGGAGGTGACGGTGCCCCGGGGAGGGCCGGTGATGATGTTCGAGGTATCGACGACGACCTTGCCGCCCACGATGTCGACCCGGAAGCGGTCGAGGCTGCGGGGGGCGGGCCCGCTGCGGTACTCGCCGTTGATCGAGTACTTCGAGCCGTGGCAGGGACACTCAAACCACTCGGCGGTGCTGCAGAACGGCACGCTGCAGCCGAGGTGGACGCACTTGCGGTAGATGGCCATGAAGCCTGTTTGAACAACGTTTGCGGTCACGTAGGCAGGGATCTTGTTGGCCGCGGCGGGCTGGCCCTCGTAGGTCATCAGCCAGAAAAACCCGTCGGGGATGAAGATCGGGCTGCGGGAGGTGCTGAGCTGGTTGCGGAGTGTCTCGGCGTCGCCCACGGTGATCTTGGATCCGAGGCCCCCGCCGCCCCTCGGCCACAGGTAGTCGAGCGAGGCCAGGGCGAAGTTGGACAACCCCACCAGCACCGCCGCGAAGTAGGCCCGGTTGAGGAACTGCCGGCGGGTCACCCCCGCTGCGTCGTTGCCGGAGCTGCGGGCACGCGGCGTGCGTTCGATGACCGTTCCGGGAGCGGCTCCCGTCGAAGACTGGGCCGACATCAGCGAAGACTCGACCGGCGGGGCCGCCTCGGGCCGGACCCGGAGGTAGGCCATGAAGATCGCCCACGCTGCCACAGAGGCTGCGACCACGACCGCTGCCAGGAGCTGGGCGCTCATCTAGGTCTGGCTCGTCATCGAGACCCTGCTTCCGGTTTAAGGTCCGGGGAATGATCGGCCGCAGCCAGAATCACCGGGCGCCCTGGTGCCAAAGGTCCCGCCGACCGAGAGGCACGACAGGTCCCCCAGTGGAGTTCGCCCCAAGGGCTGGAAGCCCTTCGAGACGTCCAGAGGACTCACGCGCTCAATACTACGATCTTTTGTCGTAGGTGGCTACCCGCAAAACGAGTCCGTTCCGCGTGGCGCTCGTCCAGCACGGCTGTTGTCGCGCCACGCGGTCACTGGCTTTGGGGCGATGCTACCGCGACGAGCCACCAGTCTTGACGAGGGCGGAGAGGCGGTGAAGAATCCGTTCGTCTGCTCGCTTGCTTTCCCGTGAGGAGCGAATGCCTGCTCCCAGGCGACGACGTGCCTGCTGGACCGTGGTCGGCCTCTTCTTGGGGACCACGGCAACGGCGGCTGTCCGTCAGCCCGTCGTCACCCCCGCGGTCCAGGTCACCAAGACCATCCAGCCTGCCCGGGCGCATGCGGAGCCCCAGCTCATGGTCCACCCCAAGGATCGCAACGTCCTGGCGATCTACGACGCCGAGTTCCTGACCACGACCTGCGAGTTCCATGTGAGCCGCGACGGCGGCCGAACGTGGGCGAAGGCGGCGGGCAAGCCGGTGCCCCCGGAGTACAAGGCGTGCGCCCGTCCCACCTTCGGCCCGTTCCACGCCGCTCGTTTCGGGATCGACGGAACGATCTACGTGGTGGCCGCCGGATCGGACTCCCCCCCGGGGGAATCGGCCCCACCGACGCCTACCTGGCGCGCAGCAGCGACCTCGGCGACACCTGGCAGTTTTCTACCATCGCCAGGTCGCAGGAGGTGGAGTTCACCTCGAGAGGGGGAACGAAGGCCAAGGACCAGGAGCGCTACGAGTACATCCGGATGGCGGTGCATCCCACCGATCCCAAACGCCTCTACGCCGGCTTCCGCTACCGCGCCGCGCAGCTCCCGGCCTTTGGGGTCCCTCCCGACGACATCGTCCCGAGCCGCAGCCTCGTCTCGGTCTCCTCCGACGAGGGCAGGACCTGGAGCAAGCCCGTGAACATCTTTGAGAAGAGCTTCTCCCGGCAGGACGTCCTCGGCGCCGACGTGCCGGCGCTATCGGTGGCCCCCGACGGCACGATCTACGCCTTCACCAAGGAGCGCCCGCCTCCGGCGCCGCCAGCCCCGCCTCGGCCAGCCGGCCAGGCTCCGCCTCCGACCGCCGCCCCCGCCCCGAGCCCCTCGCCGACCCTGCCGCCCGGCCCGCCGAACGCCTGCCACCCTCTGGCCGCCGCCGGGGCAGCGCCCTCCCCGACGGCCCCCGCCTCGGCCTCTCCGACTCCCGCCCCCTCGCCGCGCCCCTCCCCCGGGACGCCGGGCGCCGGCTCTCGGCTGCTCATGGCCAAGTCCACTGACGGGGGAAAGACGTGGAAGGGCTCGGTGGTGGACGACAGCGGCCTGGTCTGCATCCCCTGCCTGACCACGCCGGAGACCGCCCTCGACCCCAAGACGGGAGCGATCTACGTGGTCTTCGAGCAGAGCGACTCACCGCCCGCCAACGCCCGCGACGACCGCAACATCTGGTTCATGCGCTCGACCGACGGGGGCAGGACGTGGAGCAAGCGGATCCAGCTCAACGACGACAGGGATCCCAGCCGCCGGCCCAACTACGACCAGTTCTTCCCCGGTATCAGCGTCGCCCCCAACGGTCGCATCGACGTGGCCTGGTACGACTTCCGCACCGACGCGCTGTTCAACCCGACGGGGACGGGCAAGACCGACCGCAGCAACGAGACGTGCTGGGACGTCTATTACACCTACTCGAGCGACGGGGGAAAGACGTGTACTCGAGCGACGGGGGAAAGACGTGGGCGAAGAACCTCCGCGTGAGTGACCGCTCGATGAACCAGAACGAGGGGTACGTGCTCAACCCCGCCTACGATCTGCGCGGCCCGATGGCGATCGCCTCGACCGACGACGCCGCCTCCATCGCCTGGCCGGACTCGCGGGCCGGCCGGGTGGACCTTCCCGCCGAGGACCTCTATTTCGCGTCGGTCATCCACGACGCCGGGAAGTTCCGAGCGTCAGGGAAAGGCGCCTCGACAAGCCTCGTTTACCTCGGGCTGGGGAGCTTCGCCACCCTTGCCATCGTGGGAGCAGCCCTGCTGTTACTGTCCCGGCGAACGCCGCCGCGAGCGGAAGCATGACGGCAATTCGCTGTTCCAAACTCGAACTCTCGGCTATGCCATGCTCGGCGCCGTCGCCGGAGTCCCCGCGCTCATCACCGAGCGAACTCCGGCCCAGCGCCAGGAGGAAGCGCCGAGCACCACGGTGACCTCGGCCACCGCACTTGGCCATTGACACAGCAGCAGACCTGAGGCTCGGCGCCCACGAATCCCGCTGCTCGCCCAGACTGCGCAGTAGCTCCACACTATTCCGTGATTGTTCCTCCCTCGGGGTCGATCTGGAGCCGCAAGGCGTCGAGCCCGTAACCGGGTGCCTGGTCCTGGCCCAACTGCACGGCGGCCCGGGCGGCCGTGGCCCTTTCAGCCCGGGGGCACCTACCTCGTGGTGGTGCACTACGACGTGGCGTTGGGAGACCTCCCCGGCTTCGGGCTGCTTTCCTCGCACCAGTCGCTCCACGCCAGCTTCGCCGAGCCCATCGACCCCTACGCGTCCCGATGAGACGCCTTCGGAGCGACGAGGCCGGCTAGGCCGCCATGGTGGTGGCGGTGCTCATGCTGGGCTTCTTGGCGATGCTCGGATTGGCGGCCGACGGGGGAGCGGTGCTGGCGGCACGCCGTGACGTGCAGGACCTGGCGGACGCTTCGGCCAGGGCGGGGGCTGCCACCATCAACCAGGGCGGCTTCCGCCAGCCCGGAACTCAGGAGCTCGTCCTCGACCAGGTCACGGCCAAACGGGCGGCTCTCAACTACCTGTCCCAGGCTGGCTACACGGGGGACGCGGACGTGACCACGGGCGCGCTCCTCGTCGACGTCCGACTCAACCAGACGTACCACACGACCTTCTCGGGCATCCTGGGAATCTCCTCGGTGCGGGTACAGGCGGAGAGCCAGGCCGTGCCGGCCAGCCAGGGGACGGGATAGTGGGAGGCGCCTTTCGGCTGGATGGTGGCAATTGCTGGATCTACAATCTCAGGAGAGACCACCCGGGAGAGGGGTGAGGCAGATCTCGGCGTACTTCGTCTTGTAGTAGGAACTGAACTCCGGGCAGCTTTTCGCACCGAGTTGGCGGCCTCGCCTCACACTTACCGCCGGACTGAACTGGGGCTCCTCGTTCGCCGCCATTCCCCACGCAACAGTCCATGAGGTGCAAGGCCCCCACACCGCCGCCATCACCCTGCTCCGCTTGCCCGTCCTTTGAAGCAGGTTCGTTGGTGGCGTCCCGCCGGCAAGAACCACCCTCCGCGCCCACCGCCGCTGCCCAGTGAACGAGGAACGGCCATCCCCTCCCCGGACCTTGGTGCGGCCAGGCCGCTTTCACAGCTCGTCTATGCTCTTTGGTTTACCTTCTTAAATCCAAGGGCAAGTGCCTGCTAGCTGGGATAAGAGCGCTCCCTGGCATCCTGCAGCCTGGTCAACACCGGCTCCAACACATCGGCGTCCCGCAAAATAACGAGGGGGTACTGGGGGACGCCTTGGCGCGGCTGCTGGTTAAGACCAAGGGGGCGGATCCGAAGGCCAGGGTGTGGATGGTGGCCGGGAGACTCTGCCGCGGGCCATTCGAGCGCTGAGGCGGGGGGCCCTGGGTCGACAGGTGACGCCCTGTTGCGGGACGGACGGGTGCCTTGGGGCACCTACTACACCGGCGCGGAATGATGTATCATGTGGGGCACCCCACCAGGGGTGGGGTACGGAGGGAGGACCTGATGCTTGCCGAGGCCAAGCGCGAAGCGCTGAATCGACTGAAGACCGTGCGCGGTCATTTGGACGGCGTGATCCGGATGGTTGAGACCGATGCCTACTGCGTTGAGCTTATGAAGCAGATCTCGGCCATGCAGTCTTCCTTGGAGCGCGTCAACCGGGTTGTCTTCAAGAACCACCTGGAGACGTGCTTCTCGGAAGCCGTGGCCGAAGGCCGGGGTGCCTCGGCGATCGCGGAGCTGGTCGATGCGCTCAAGTTCAACCCGGCCCTGACCGGGCCGTCGGCGCAGGTAAGCGGCTTGTCTGTTGGGGAAGGGGCGGAGCTATCGGTCTCTGGGGCTCCGCAACGGGGGGTGAGCTGAATGGCGAGCGACGAGAAGCTCCGGGATGCGGCCGACGCCGTCCGGATCGACGTCGAGGTCCCCGTGGACCAGGAGTTCGTGATCGAGGGGATGACCTGCGTGTCCTGCGCCCGGAGGGTGGAGAAGGTTCTCTCCCGCCATTCCGGCGTGGAGCAGGCGAGCGTGAACTTCACCGCCAACCAGGCGCGGGTCCTGTACCGCCCCCAGGCGGTCTCGCTGCAGGAGCTGAGCGCCGCGATCGAGGACAGCGGCTACCGCCTCACGCCCATCGAGCCGGAGGACACCGGGGCCGACGACAGCAACGAACGTGACGCGCGGATGTGGCGTCGCCGCGTCCTGCTCGCCTGGCCCCTCGCCGTGGCCGTGATGGTCCTCGGCCTGTTCTTCATGGATGATCCCTGGGCCCGCTGGAGCGCATTGGTGCTCGCCTTTCCGGTGCAGTTCGTGGCGGGCTGGCCGTTCCTGCGCACCGCCGCCCAGCGGGCAGCCAAGGGCAGCGCCAACATGGACACACTCATCGCCATCGGCACGCTGGCCGCCTTCAGCTACTCGACCTACGGGCTGTTCGCCGGTGGCCCTCTCTACTTCGACACGGCGGCGCTCATCATCGCCTTCATCCTGCTCGGCCGCTACTTCGAGGCCAAGGCCAGGGGGCGCGCGTCCAGCGCGATCAAGAAGCTCCTCGAGCTGGGGGCCAAGGAGGCGCGCCTGGTGAACGATGGCACCGAGCGCCTCGTCCCCGTGGAGCAGGTCAGGGTGGGCGACCTCGTGCGGGTCCGGCCCGGCGAGAAGATCCCGGTCGACGGCGAGGTGGCCGCTGGCTCCTCGGCCGTCGACGAGTCGATGCTGACCGGCGAGTCCGTGCCCGTCGACAAGCGCGAGGGCGACAAGGTCGCCGGCGCCACGATCAATACCAACGGGGTGCTCACCATCCGGGCCACCGCGGTAGGCAGGGACACGGCCCTCGCCCAGATCGTGCGCCTGGTGCAGGAGGCCCAGGGGTCCAAGGCGCCCGTGCAACGCCTCGCCGACCGCATCTCGGGGGTCTTCGTCCCGGTCGTGCTCGCCATTGCGGCGCTCACCTTCGCAGGGTGGTGGCTGCTGGCGGGGAACCCCGGCCGGGGCCTCATCGCCGCCGTGGCGGTGCTCATCATCGCCTGCCCCTGCGCGCTCGGCCTCGCCACCCCCACTGCGATCATGGTGGGAACCGGCCGGGGCGCCGACCTGGGCGTGCTCATCAAGGGCGGCGAGGTGCTCGAGGGATCGCGTCGCATCCAGATCATCGTCTTCGACAAGACGGGCACCCTCACCCGGGGCAAGATGTCGCTCACCGACGTGCAGGCGGCACCGGGGCAGGGTCCCGAGGAGCTGGTCCGCCTGGCCGGCGCAGTCGAGGCGTCGTCCGAGCACCCCATCGCAAGGGCGGTCGTGGCGGGAGCCGGGGCCAGGGGAGCAGGCCTTCCCGAGGCCGACCAGTTCTCCTCGCTGGCAGGCCACGGCGTAAGGGCCGCCGTCGAGGGCCGAACCGTGTGGGTCGGGCGTCGCAAGCTCATGGCCGAGCAGGGTCTTTTGTTGGAGGAGGAGCTGGAACGTTGCGCACTCGAGTTGGAGTCGGCGGGCAAGACCGCGGTCTTCGCCGGCTGGGACGGCCGGGTGCGGGGTGTCCTGGGCGTTGCCGACACGGTCAAGGACGGTGCGGCGGGGGTGATCCGCGAGCTCAAGGCCATGGGGGTGGAGGTGGCCATGATCACCGGGGACAACGTCCGTACCGCCACGGCCGTGGCCAGCGAGCTTGGCATCGACCGGGTGCTCGCCGAGGTGCTCCCCCAGGACAAGGCGGCAGAGGTCCGGAGCCTCCAGAGCCAGGGCAAGGTGGTCGCGATGGTGGGCGACGGCATCAACGACGCACCCGCGCTGGTCCAGGCCGATCTCGGGATCGCGATCGGGACCGGCACGGACGTGGCCATCGAGTCCTCGGACGTCACGCTCATGTCCGGAGACCTGGAAGGGGTGGTGACTGCCATCCGGCTGTCCCGCAGGACGCTGCGCATCATCTACCAGAACCTGGGGTGGGCATTCGGCTACAACACCGCGGCCATCCCGCTGGCCGCCCTGGGTCTTCTCAACCCGATCATCGCGGGAGGAGCGATGGCATTCTCATCGGTGAGCGTGGTGGGCAACTCGCTGAGGCTCCGCGGATTCAGGCGCTGAGCCCAAGGCCGGATCACTGGAGTGGTCTCCCCGGGGCGCTGCCGCCTGCTTACGTCCCTGCTTACGTCAATGAGGTGACCCCAGGAGGCAGCGCCCTAGAGCCGGCGGCCCCCCGTGCGACAGCGAGAGCAGGACTGCCCGTACCGCCTCGTCCGAGGCCGCAGGGCAGGAATGGGGGAGTTAGCCTGGCTCGGATCTTCGAGCCAGGCCCAGGATGTGAGGGATTGCGGGCAGAGGGCGGGAGGGGCTGAACCTGAACTCGCGCAGTGCCTCGATCACGAACCCGGCCTGGCCGATCGCTGTCTCGGTGTCCCGGGCTGGATGGCAGCCGCCGGCGATCAGGGGCCAGAAGCTCGCTTCGGCGAGGCGAAGCAGCGGCCCCAGGACGGGGGTCGTCGCCCGCACGTGCTCATAGAAGCGGAGCTCCCCGCCGGGCCTGATGACGCGAAACAGCTCACCCAGCGCGGCCTCCGGCTTGCCCACGCTGCACAGCACCAGAGAGGCAACGCCGGCATCGAAGCTCGCCGTCTGGGCGGGGAGGGCTTCGGCGAGGCCGCCAATCACCTGAACCGAGACGGGCGCCTTCGCCGCAGACTCGACGGCGAGCGCGCGCAGGTGGGGCTCAGGTTCGACCGCGACCACCAGCCTGACGGTGGGCGGGTAATGGGCGAAGTTGAGACCGTTGCCTGCTCCCACCTCGAGGACGCGCCCGGTGAGGCCGGCCAGCAGCTCGCGTCGGTGCAGTGCGGCCCCCTTCGCCTCAACCCTGGCGCTCGAGGATGCGTACATTCTGGCGAAGACCGGGTGGCGCACCCCACCGCGCTCGCTCATACCTGCCGGCGTGAAGATAGGCCCAACCGGGCGCAGACAACTGGTGGAGGCGGGTGGGCCGGAGTCAGTGGGGCCCAATGGTGGAGTTCGCACGAACCTTGCACCTGAAGCCCTCCCGACGACCCTGAGCCGGCGACACCAGGATACCGGTCAATTGACGACTCCGGCCGGCTCGGCGGACGGCCCGATGGGGAGCAATGCGAGAAGCTGTCAAGGGCTCTGTGTCGTCTAGAGGCAATACCGTTTACTTAACCGGGATCGCCCGGGACGTGCGAGGCTCAGGCTGAGGCGGCCCCCCAGCCGACCCCCGATCGAGGGTTGCAGAACACGGTCGAGTGGCGGGTTCGTGAGGCACGTTGACTGATTCCCGGACGTCGCCACTGTGCGTGGTGGCTTCCCAGCCTGAGCGACGACCCGCTGGCATTCTTTGAGTACAAAGCGGCGCTCTACTCTCTACGCCATTCTATACTCAAAGAAACAGTCAGGCCCATGGGAAACTGGACGATTCGGTCTTAGGGTGGGCGCTCTGAAGCCTGGAAGACCACGCTCCGTGAGAACGAAGCGGGATCGTGAAACATTCTGCCCACCCGGCACCACTGCCAGTAGGTGGGTGGCGTCGAGTGCGAGCCCGAGAGCTCCTCCTCGGCTTGCGGCGTGGCCTCGCGTCGACCAGGCGAGAGCAGCGCCCGCTATCAAGGCCAGGATGGTGAGACGGCGCCGGGCCCAGGTCGCCGCCAGCATCGCCGCGCACAGCAGCACGACGGCGGTCGTGGCCGCCGCGGCGGCGCGCGAGAGTCCGTGGGTTCCGCTGGCCCCCAACGTCGGTGATCAAGGCCCCGCCAGCGCCGACCGCGGCGGCCAGCAGGCCGGCCCGGCCGATCGACCGGTTCCCCATGGGGGGATCGACAAGGAGACCGGTGGCCAGCCCACCGGCGGCGAGGGAGACGCCGATGAAGAAAAGCCAGCTCTGAAGCGCTCCTCGAGCCGACGGGCCACGAGACGCCTCGAGGGCGGCCGGCACCGTGGAGGAGGTGGGGCCGGCGGCGAAGGCGAATTCCCCTTCAGACTCGTGGCCGTCCTCCGCCACGATGTGCCAGTGGATCAGGTAGATCCCCACCGGCCGCTCGGCGAGGAGGGCCCTGAGCACCAGGCCGCCCTGCTGGCGTTGCAGCGTCACTTCGAGCTTGCGACTGGCGCCCACCACGATGGAGACGCTGGCACCGTTCGAAGCGAACGGCTCGCTGAACTGGAGCGCGACCACATCCGGCGGGCTCGCCAACCGCGCTCCTTGGGCTGGGTCGGTGCCCACGAGGAACGCATGCGCCTCGGCCCGCCCGGCCCACGCGGATAGCACCATGATCACCAGGCAGGCAGCCACGCCGAGGCGCGCCACCGCAAGCCGGGTGGCAGCGCCATGGCGCCGGGGACCCGGGGCGCGTCGGGTCAGGCGCTGGGGGAGCTACGATAGCGTGTAGGAGTTGTGCGGACCACAGGCGCAGGGATCACTTCAACCACCCGTACCCGAGTGAGGGGACTGGCGGGGTCGATGCGGCACTTCCGCTGGCGGGTCCTGGTGGGCGCGATGATCATCGGCGCGGTCGTGATCGCCGCAGCCGCTCCGGCAGCCGCCCACGCCAGCTTCGTCTCCGCCAGCCCGGCGCCGGGCACGGGACTGCCGGAGGCCCCCGGGGCGGTGGCGATACGCTTCAGCGAGCCGCTCAACCTCAGCCTCAGCCGGATCGATGTCTTCGACGCGGAGCGACGCCAGGTCGGGGCGGCACCGACGGAGGCGGTTCCCCGGGACCCGTTCTCGATGCGGCGCAGGATCGGCTTCCTGCGGCCGGGGCAGTACACGGTCGAATGGCTGACGGTTTCGGCCCTCGACGGCCACACCCTGCGGGGCAGCTACGACTTCGCCATCGGGACCGGCGCCGACTCCGGCCAGGTCTCCGGTGCCGGCCCCCTGGGCTCCGAGGGGCCCCTCGGCCTCGTCGGGCGCTGGGTCGCGCTCGTTGGCCTCGCCCTGTGGGCAGGCTCGGCATTGCTGGCCGGGGCGGCGCTCGTGGGCGGCCTGGAGCGGCGCACCCTTCACTGTATCCAGCGCCTCGCGCCGGTCATCGTCCTGGCCGGGGGGGCGGCCACGGTGGTCTCCGTCGCTCTGGTCAGCGGCCACGGGCTCGCCGCGGTGGTGCAGGTCCTGGCGGGGGGGCGGTCGGGGCACTGGCAGGCGGCCGAGCTTGCGGCGGCGGCGTCCGCCGTGGCTGCGGGACCCCGCCGCCTGGTGCAGCTGCCCCTGGTCGGGGTGGCGCTCGTAGCCGAGGCAGCCTCGGGTCACGCCGGCTCGTCCACGGTGCCGCCCCTTGCAACGGTCTTCCTGCTGTTCCATCTGGCCTCGGTCGGCATCTGGGTGTTCGCGATCCTGGCGGGTGTGCTGGCCCCCGCCACACGACGCATGCTGGCCGCGATGGCGCCCTATGCCGTGGCCGCCGCCCTGGCGGTCGTCGTCACCGGGACGCTCAACGCCGCGGTCGAGCTGGACCGGCCGTCGGAGCTGCTCTCCACCGGCTACGGGCGCACGGTCCTGGTCAAGGTCGCCGTGCTGGCCGCCATGGCGGCGCTGGGGCTCACCCACAGCCTGCGGCGACGCCGTATTGCCACTGCCGAGACCGGGCTCCGCCGCCCTGTCCGCCTTGAGCTGGCGGCCGCGGGGGTGGCGATCGCGGTGGCCACCGTCCTCGTCGGCTTCCCCAACCCGCCCCGCCAGTCGGCGGCGGCCGAGCGCGCCGCCGGGCCCGCCGCGTTCTTCGCCCAACTCGGGCGGACGCCCGCGCTGTCGGTCGCCGCTGCCTCGGGACCGTTCGTGGTCGGGCTAACGGTGATGCCTCCCGAGCCCGGACCCGTGACCTTCCGGGTGCAGGTACTGGGCGTGGACGCCGCAGACGGGCTGGGCGACGCGAACGTCGGGTTGAGCGACGGAGCCGGAGGTGCGGGCCGGGTCATGCTCGGGGCGTGTGGCCTGGGCTGTTTCACAGGCCGCGGGCGGATTCCCTCTCCGGGCAACTGGAACTTCACGGTCGCGATGGCTTCGACCCGACAGCCGATCCATGCAGATTTTGCCGCGCCGGTGCCGACTCCCGACGGTGCGATCGCCCTTCAGGACACCCTCGTCAGTCAGCAGGGGCTGCGCTCGGCTTCCATGCAGGAGGAGCTCCGCGGCGCCCAGAACGGTCCTGCCCAGGTGGCCGGGTACCGCTTCTCTGCGCCCAACGCCTTCGAGATCCAGGTAGGCGGCAACAGCCGGATCGTCATCGGGGCCCGCAGCTACGAGAAGGCTGACCCGACGAGCGCATGGGTGGCGGGCGACTGGCCCGGCCGGCCCTTCACATGGCCAAGCGGATACTTCAGCATCTTCTGGGGGCACGCCGTCGCAGTGCGGGTCCTCGGGCACGACCGCCTCGACGGGGCCGACATGTCCGTGATCAGCCTCCTCGAGCCTGACCTGCCTGCCTGGTTCCGCCTCTGGGTGGGTGTCGACGACGGGCTCGTGCACCACGAGGAGATGCGCGCCGAGGGCCACCTCATGGATCACACCTACACCGATCTGAACACCGCGCCCCCCGTGAGCGGCCCTCAGACCGCCGGCTAAAGCTAAGGGTTTGGCGTGTTCCTGTAGAAAGTTCGCGGGCAACAGGGCGACCGGCGCATCCCTCGTTGGGGTCCAAGGCCATCCTCCGCGGGCCCTGCCGGCCCCACGTACTCCCTCACTCGTCACGAACCCCGTCCCGGACCAGGGGCAAGACGACGCAACTCGGAGGAAAGAGGCGTTCAAGACTGCGCGACCATTCCCTGCCGGCGTTGTGGCAGTGTTCTGCTGGGGGGGTGCCTCATCCTCCGCAAACACAGGCCCGCAGGCTTGCGTCGGAGGTCGTCTCTCGTCTCCAGAGGCTGCTAGACAGCCTCCATGACATAGCCCCGGTTGCGGACGCGCCGGATCACGAGGCCCAGGGGGGCCAGGCGCTTGCGGAGTCGGGATACGTTGACGTGGAGCGCGTTCGACGTGAGCAGTCCGTCGGCCGAAGCCGCCGCCTCCACCGTCTGGTCGTCCACCAACTCGCCGAAATGGGCCGAGAGCACCCCGGCAAGGGCTTCTTCGACCCCGCTCACGTTGACCCAACGTCCCCGGAATGTGAGCCGTCCGTCACCTTTGACCTCGAGGGCCGAGCCGTGGCGCCCCGCCCGAGCGGCGAGGGTCGCGATGCGAGCACGGACGTCGGCATCCTCAGCCGGGAGGCGGATCCAGTCTTCGGTACAGTCCACCGTCGCAGGTGCGGGGGCGTCGGGAGCGACGAGCAGCAGGCGCGGACGGCCGAGAGTGCGCAGGCGCTGCAGGCTGGCGGCCTCCTCGGGCCATCGAATGATGACGACATCCGCAGCTGAGTACGTCTCGGGCTGAGCTACGGCCTCCTGTAGCAAGAGCAGTTCCATGACGGCTCGATCAGGCTGCGGTTGCGTCTTGGCTGTCCTCGCTGGGCGCACTATTGCTGTTCCCCCTGACTTCTCCATCGGAGATGTCGTCCTCGGCGGCCTGAAGGGCGGGCTCCTACACGAACCGAATGGCGAGCCAGCTACTATTATAAGTAGTAGGAACGTGGGGGCGTGGTCAGCGGGGGCGGGAGAACCCAGGGGTCAGGAGCGTTGACCTAGGGCTCTCGAGGAAACGATCTCCTCCCCTCGAACTCATCATGCGAGAGAGGGGAACCTGATGTTTTGGACACTTCTGGTTTTGTGCCTTCTCGCCGCAATCCCGCTCGTCATCCTGGGAGTACGCCGGCGAGCCCGAAGAGGCGCCCGCCTCAACGATCTGAGGCCGGCAACTTCGAATCCTCTTCCGGATGGTGGCCTCCAGAGGGCTACTGCTGCCCTATGCATCCCCACGTGAAGCGGACCTCGCCCGGCCACTGTCCCAACTGCGAGATGGCTCTTGTCCGCGAGGCTCCGACTACCCCTGCAAACGGAGTAGCGGACCCCGTGGACCTGTTGGAGCCCGATGACGGAGAAGCGGGCGGGGAGGGGCCATGAAGGAGCAGACCGTGATGGTGGCAGCCGGACTGGGCGAACAGCCCGCAGTCAGACTCACTGAGCCTCTCGGGACAGTTGTGGCACAGGTTCGGTGCACCTTGAGAGATCATCCAAGTGATCGTGCCGACCCTCCGCTCGTTGATCGCACGGCGTCCTTTCTCCCGATCGGTACGGAGATCCATGCAGTGGCGGGGTACCTACCGACCTGCCGCGTTGCGGCTGTGCGCGATGGCCTGGTCCATGTCTACCTTGCTCATCAAGAGGTCAATGGCCGATCGCAGGCCAACGACTGCGCCTCGCCAGGCAGCAGTCCGTAGCCCGCCCAACTCCCGTTCGCCTCTGGTCCTCGCTCAGCGTCTGTCACGCGGCGATCCCACCGGCGAGGGATTGGCCGGGTGACAGAAGTCTCCGTCAGGATCCGCTACGCGCTCACCGTGACGGTTGCCCGCATCCCTCCTGCGTAGTGTCCAGGTTGGTGACACCCGATCAAGACCTCACCTGTCTTGTCGAACGTGAGGGTCAGCTCGCCGGTCGCTCCGGGCTTCACCTCGACGACGCTCGTCATGTCCATGCCCTGGTGGCCGCCCTGCTGCATCGCCATCTCGGCCGCCGCCTGAACATCAGCGTTCCCGATGACCGCCTCGTGCAGCAGGGCTCCGGTGTTGGTGAAACGGAACTTCACTGTGTCCCCCTGCTTCGCGCTCAGAGTGCTGGGCGTGAACGAGATGTCCTTCATCACCACGTCGACGGTCTTCGCCGCGGTTGCGCTGGGAGGAGGGGCGGTCATGTTCATGCCCGAGTGATTCATGCCTGAGTTGCCGCACGCGGTGGCGACGAGCGCCACCGCGAGGAGCCTGAGGCCGATTCGGATGCGCATGTGTCTGGGTTCCTTTCTTGTTGGTGAGAGCCGTTTGGTCGGGGGGGTCCTCACGGACCGGCGCCCGTTTCGCCCGAGCGGCCTGCGCTCGGCTCTTGCCGCACCAGGTTTCTCTGGCAGTTCGGGCAGCGACCTGGCGAGGCTGCCCGCACATGGGGATGAAACGGGCAGAAGTACCTGCTCCCAGCGCTGTCGACGGTGGGGTTGCTGACAGCACGTCTCAGGGCCTCGAGACGACCCTTCTTCATGGTTCGCCTCCTGAGCCCGACCACGGTTGCGGCCAGCACAGCAATGATGAGCAGAGCTGCAAGCTCCCAAGCCATACGATCCTCCTCTCCGGTTATGGGCGAATCCCGGAGGAGAGGCCTAGCAGCGAAGAGGCCTCGATATGCCCTGGATCCATGCGACCGCGGCGCGAAAGGCGTAGGCAGCCAGGCTTCCGCCGGTCGATCGATGGCGTTGGGCGCCGGCCCGGGCGGCCGCCCCCAGGAGGAGGGCAACCGCCAAGAACGTCACAACAGCCATCGCAATGGAATGCAGGCCGCCGGCGTCGTCGTGGCTGAGGCCGCCGAGATGGGCACCACACACCACGAGGAAGACGAGGAGCAGCGCAACGACTGCGATCCGGACGGCGAAGTGGCCCCGCTTGTTCGTCACCGCCCCACCCTATCGCTGGCTCGGGGTCGGCTCCCTCGGCCCGGACTCCGCCGGCTCCCCCGGCAGCCGTGCGGCGCCGACAACCGGTCCTGAGGGCTCCACAGGCGGCAGGCGCAGGTCGAGGCGGCGCAGCAGCTGGGCGTTGACGGCCACGACGACCGTCGAGGCGCTCATGAGGATGGCGCCGACCTCCGGCGAAAGGGTGATACCGAATGGGGCGAGCACGCCGGCGGCGAGGGGAATCGCCACGAGGTTGTAGCCTGCTCCCCAGACCAGGTTCTGCAGCATCTTGCGGTAGCTAGCCCGGGAGAGCCGGATCACCCCGACGACACCTCTGGGGTCCGAAGAAGCCAGCACCACGCCCGCCGACTCGATGGCGACGTCCGTGCCCGCCCCGATGGCGACGCCCACGTCGGCCCGCGCCAGCGCAGGAGCGTCGTTCACGCCGTCGCCCACCATGGCCACCCGCAGGCCGCGCCGCTGCAGGTCGGCCACCGCCCGCTCCTTGTCCTCGGGCAGCACCTCGGCGACGACCTCGTCCACACGCAGCTCCGCCGCCACGGCCTCGGCCACCTGCCGGGCGTCGCCGGTGATCATGACCACCCTGATCCCCAGCCGGTGGAGCTCATCGACGGATGCCCGGGACTCGGGGCGGGTCTCGTCCTCGAGCGCAAGTGCCCCGACGACGGCACCGTGGCGGACGACGTAGAGGACCGGTGCGCCCCGCTGCTTCCAGGCCGAGACCACGGGCGCCAGTTCAGCCGGTTCGGAGAGACCCCGCTCTTGCAGGAGGGCCGGCCCGCCGACGCCGACCTCGGCGCCGCCGACGCTTGCCTCGACGCCCCGGCCGGTGATGGCCCGGAAGCTGCCCGCCGGGGTCAACTCAAGGCTGCGGTTGCGGGCGGCCTCCACGACTGCTTTCGCCACGGGATGCTCCGACTCTGCCTCGGCTGATGCCGCCAGGGCGAGCAGGTCGTCCTCGGAGATCCCCGTGGCTGCGAGCCCGGACAGGGCGTGGCGGCCCTTGGTGAGGGTGCCGGTCTTGTCGAAGAGCACGGCGTCGACGATGCGCATCCGCTCGAGGGCCAGGCGGTCCTTGACGAGGATGCCGGCCCGGGCCGCCACCGAGGTCGAGATGCTGATGACGAGCGGGATGGCCAGCCCGAGGGCGTGCGGGCATGCGATCACCAGGACCGTCACCGCCCGGACGAAGGCGGCGTTGAGGTCGCCGAGTGCCCACCAGGCGACGAACGTCGCCAGTCCGGAAACCGTCGCCACGTAGAAGAGCAGGGCCGCGGCCCGGTCGGCGAGCGCCTGGGCACGGGAGCGGGACGCCTGGGCATCGGCGATCAGCCGCTGGATGCCCGCCAGGGCGGTGTCCTCGCCCACCGCCTCGACCCGCACCCGGATCGAGGAGTCGGCCGACACCGTCCCAGCCACCACGCGGTCGCCGGGACCCTTCGGCACCGGAGCGGACTCGCCGGTGATCATGGATTCGTCGAGCTCCGCCGCACCCTCGACGATCCGCCCGTCGGCAGGCACCCGGCCCCCCGGCCGGACCAGCACGACGTCGCCGGGAACGAGCTCCGCCACGGGGACGGTCTCAAGCTCACCGTTGGCACCAAAGCGCTCGCCCTCGTCGGGGAGCAGGGCGGCGAGGGCCGCGAGAGCTCCCTCGGCCTGGCCGAGGGCTCGCATCTCCAGCCAGTGGCCGAGCAGCATGATGGTGACCAGGGTCGAGAGCTCGGGCCACAGGTCGACATCGAGCAAGCCCAAGGTGGTGACGAGGGAGCCCCCGAAGGCAACGACGAGGCCCATGGAGATGAGCAGCATCATGCCGGGACGGCGGCTCCGTGCCTCGGCCCAGCCCCCGGCGAGGAACACCCGACCGCCATACAGGAAGACGGCGGTTCCGAACACCGGCGCAACGAGGTGGGCACCGGGAAAGCCCGGGGCCGTCGACCCGGTCAGCTGCATCAGCATGTGGCTGTAGAGGACGACCGGAACGGTCAGGGCGAGGCTCAGCCAGAACTTGCGCCGGAAGACTGCCGCATGGCCGCCCTGTGCCCCTTGACCGCCCTGTGCCCCGTGACCACCCTGTGCCCCGTGACCACCCTGTGCCCCGTGACCACCCTGTGCCCCGT
>WNFB01001891.1_pt1 | contig 19196 bp, 16 predicted proteins | sample 5400501 | NCBI WGS metagenome assembly WNFB01 (sample SAMN13153341, study PRJNA577476) | soil metagenome | isolation source: 200 cm saprolite under Douglas fir tree site 2 hole 1 | place: USA:California | collected 2015-04-18 | reverse complement strand
GTAACCGGCTTCGTAATTTTCGGTACCGCCGGCGCGGGGGACGACTACGGCGAGCTGTCATCTATCAAAGTGAGTGGCGACAAGCTTTTTGCAGGATGCATCATCGCCGTAAACGCCGAGACCGGAGAATACGCTTGGCATTTCCAGACGAGCGCCCCGGGCATGCAGACCGAAAACAATCACATCGTAATGGCCGACCTTGTCATCGATGGTGAGAAGCGGCACGTTGCGATGACTGCTCCGAAGAACGGCTTCTTTTATGTGCTGGACTCCAGGACGGGCAAACTTCTCTCGGCGAAGCCCCTGGTCAAAGTAACGTGGGCCGCCTCCATTGATCTTGCAACCGGACGGGCGGTGGAAGTGCCTGCATCCGCGGGCGGCGGAAAGCAATGGACCGTTCACAACTGGTGGCCTATGAGCTATAACCCGCTCACCAATCTGGTGTACATTCCGACGACGGATCGGCGCCGCGGCTCCCAAGCGGCTGTAGAGTCAGGCGAATGGATGAAGGATACCGAGGGGAGGCTCATCGCGTGGGATCCTACCAGCCAGTCCGCCCGCTGGTCTGTGGAGGAGCCCATCGCAACCAATGGCGGCGTTCTCTCTACCGCCGGCAATTTGGTTTTCCAAGGTCAGGGCACCGGCGAGTTTGCGGCTTATGCTGCCGACAGCGGGAGAAAAGTTTGGTCAATTCAAACAGGTTCCGCCATTGAGTCGGTTCCCGTAACCTTCACCGTCAAATCCGAGCAGTATGTCCTCGTCCCGGTTGGGTGGGGTTCGGGCTCGCGATTGTTCGCTCCGGCGTGGACGATGGCGACTCCTCAGTCGAAACGGGGACCTACGCGGTTGCTGGCCTTTAAGCTCGGGGCCAGCATGCCTTTCCCGGTGCCGCCCGATATCGTGCCGGCGGTGCCGAAACCTCCGCAGCAAACCGCCCGCCAGGAAACCATTCGCAAGGGTGAGGTCCTTTACCAAACATTCGTATGCGATGGTTGTCATTCCCCCAGGATGGACGGAAGCGGTGCTTGGGTGCTCGATGGCGCGGTACCGGATCTGCGCTATGCTCCGCCAGAAGTGCATCGCGAATGGTATGCCATCGTCTTAGCCGGGACCCATTGGGATCAGGGAATGCCGGGCTTCGCCGATCCTCCGAAGTTCGCGTTCCCCAATATGAGGATGACAGTGCAAGATGCAGATGCGATTCACGCCTACGTCATCGACCAAGCCTGGAAGGCTTACAACGGAGAGCAAGAGAAGCCGCACTCGAACAGGGCCCCACGTTAGCGAACTCGGGTTCAAGACTGTCGCCAGCAAGCGAAGCTTTGGGGCACTGCACATTTGTCGTACGTGAGTTTGGAAACCTGGGCAGAAATAGGAACCCCGAGCGGCGCCTCGGGGCTTTTCTTTCCATTGCGATCCTTCATTGGGACTTCTCGCAGCGGCTGCCCGTAATTGGGTCTTGCCGGCCGCAAGATTCTTTATTGGCGCCTAGCGCCCTTTCCATTCACCGGTCGCGGCTGGAAGCTGCGCTCTTCCAGCCATCGCAGGATCTGGTGCTTGGAGAAGCGGACATTCGATTCCATCCGCAGGTACGGGATGAATACACCCATATCATCAATCACCATGATCCAGCGAAGCTGTTCCTGCCATATGCGGTGGATGGTCAGGCTGGCCGACTCGCCACGCACTCAAGGGAAGAGTGCATCCGATCAAGGTGGAGTGCTAGAGGCAGATACAAAAATTTGCCAGCCGAAATGGCAGGCTCTTGAAACTTGGAGAGTTTGGGCGGACGGGATGCTTTCTACCGTCGGAAAAAGGCGAGAAGAAAGAAGACCGCGTCAGTTGCGGTCCTTGGTTACGGGAGGAACCGATTAGGCTGCTATCCGATCATCTTGGCCCGCTGAGGAAGCTTGCGTTTCTTCAGGAACGCGATGATTGGCTTTCCGCATCGTCCGCAAAATGAGAACTCTGGCCAGCCGAGTCCGACAACAACTGCCTCGTCGCGGCCCTTGATTTCCTTCTTGCAGTTGTCGCATTTCTTGACGAGCATAGCGAAGAGGAATTATGCCTGCACGGTCTCGAGCTTTGCGATGCGAGTCTCGTGTTTCCGCAGTTGGTCTTCATGCCGGCGAAGCTGGTTGGCGCCGGCTATGTCTTCGTCGCGGTGGTCCTCGACTCCCTTCAGAACTGCAAGGATCCGCCTGCAATAATTCCTCCCTCCCGGGATCATTCGAAGAAGCAATCTCCTGATTTCACTTTGGTCAGGCGATCGCGATCCACTTGCAAAGGGAGCTGCTAACGCAAGGCCTGTTGCAGTGATGTGGGGTCGTCCAACAACAGCCACTCCACCACAGACAGGGGCAAGCTGCCGTTCTTAATCAAATCATTGTGGAACTTGCCTAATTGGAAGTTGCTGCCCTGCCGGTCCCGGTAGGCGCCGATCAGCCGCATGATCTGCCACTTCCCCACCATGTAGCTGATCTTTTGCGTGGGATCGCTGGCCGCGCCTGCAGCTTCACCTTCTGCAGCCTCGCGGTCCAGGCCACCGGCGTCCATAAAATATTTAACCGCCTGCTCAAAACTCCATTTACCCGTGTGAAGGTTCACGTCCACGCCGATTCGAGCTGCACGATAGCGCGACAATCTGAGTATCTGACCCTGGGCCGCCGAATTCTCCAGGTACAAACCCGTGCGCATCAGCATTTCCTCGGTATATAAGGCCCACCCCTCAATGAAAATTCCGTCAGCGTGCTGTCTCCGGATTTCGTCTGGCAGGTGATTGGCTATCGAGAGCTGAAGAAAATGACCGGGAATTCCCTCGTGTCCAAGAATGGGGCGCGGCTCTTCAATCGCGGCACGAATATAGAAGTTGGAGCTTTTCGGATCGTAGGTCGGGATGAAGTAGAAGCCGCTGCCGTCTTGGTCATATACCCCCGGTGGATTCATGAAACCACCCGGACTGGTGGGCTTGAATGCCTGTGGCAGTTCTCGAATGTAGAAGTGCCCGAGGTAAGTGGGCAGGGTGATTAGATTTTTTTCCTTCAGGAAATGGATCATCTCCTCTTCGCGGTTCTCATATGCCTTCAAAAAGCTTTCCTGATCACGAGGAATATTTTTGCTTCGCGTGGGATCGGGATTCGCCAAGGATGGATCAGGTAGCAATGATTCCAAACCCCGGTAGCGCGCCAACTCGGCTTGCCCAAGCATGGCTACCTCCTTGGCGTCGAGGGGCAGCATGTATACGTGTTTTAAGAAATAGTTATAATTCGCCTCCCCCATGGGGGAAAATGCAACCATCTGGGGAAGGTCCCTTTGCAGCCCGTCTGCGAATGCGTGGATGGCTGCCAATGCTTCGTCCCGTGCTCTTGTCAGATTCTTCATCTCGCTAGGCGAAAGGTCCTTTGCTATGACCATCAGGCTTTTCTTGAAAAGAGGGTCTACGGAGTGCGCAGAATCAATCGCGAGTTGTGCGTACAAGCGGACCGGCGCTTTCAGATTTGCCTTCGCCTGTTGCAGCAGGCCTGGCATTTGCCTGAGCCTCGCGGTCGCAGAGAGAGCGCGATTTCGCGGAAGATCGTACTCCTTCTTCAATAGGGAGAAGATGCCATTGCTGCACTCATGGATATAAATTTGGGGATTTGTCTCGGGAGAATGCATGACCCGGTCAAAAAAGGCGACTCGCTCGAGTTGCGAGCGAACCAATAACCAGTCTATGCGATCCTCCCGCTCCCACGAGCTTGTCTGCATAGCCTGGACCGCCGCCAGCAAATTCCTGACGTATTGCTGCCGCGATGCCAACGCTGGCTGCGAATAGTCGGTCAGCCTGTTGTCCCATGTGTGAAGACCCTGGTCACTGCTGTTTACTGGATATTCTTCATTTCGCCAGCGATAGTATTCCTCGGCAGTCTGGCGGAGGGCAGCCGGCGACCCGATTTGCCCGAAAAGGAGCCCCGAATAGAGGACTGGCAGGAAAACCGCAATGAGAAAAGGCATATTTTGTTTAACCATCGCTTCCTCCAACGAAGTTGCCGTTCGGCCCGAATCCAGCATTCTGCTCAAAGCCAGCATTTCGTAGCGTCGCTAGGCGCGCAATTACTCGAGTCGTAGAGAACTTGCGACAATTGTTAGATTTCAGCACAGCGAGAGGGCCTTGCATGCTTTCTGAGTAGAATCGGAGCCCGGTACGCTTGGAACTAACAATCCGTGATCTGCGTATTCCCTGACATGGCGAGTCAAGCCGCACTGCGCATCTCCCTCCCTCGCCGGATATTCAAGAATCAGAGGGAGCTCCGCGCTGGATGGCGCCTGCTGATTTTCGTTGCGCTTTCGTTCTTCTTCGGTCAGGCGTTGACCTGGGTTTTGCGGAGAATTCATCTGCAGCACCGCCCTTTCCTCGATCCCGTCGGATTCTTCAATGACGAACTTTTCTCGCTCGTGCCGGTCCTATTCGCTACCCTGATCATGGCGGGCATCGAGCGGCGGCGCCTGTCGGACTATGGTATCCCTGTTCGCAACGCCTTTGGTCGTGACTTCTGGGTTGGAAATGCCTGGGGGTTGGGTACGGTCTCAGTCCTGATCAGCCTTATCGCTCTGGGCGGCGGATACAAGGTGTTGGGCCTTGTCGTTGGCGGCAAATTGCTCGTCTACTATCTTGTACTTTGGCTGCTGGCATCCGCCATGATCCGCTTCTCCGAGGAAATTGTCTTTCGTGGATACCTCCTCGCCACTCTGGCCAGTTGCATCGGATTCTGGGCTACTTCGGTCTTGCTCTCCATCGGCTTTGGCGCCCTGCACTACTTCCTCAAGCCGTATGAGCGCTCGGAAGACTTCGCCAGTGGCCTGTGGTCGGCCCAAACTTCGAGTTTTTGTACCTGAAGCAAAGGAAAACGGATATGCGAATTATGCTGCTTTGGCTGAACATCCTAGCCTTGGCGGAGTTGGCTGGCACGGCACGAGCGCAGACATTGATCCGGGTGGACGTGAATCTCGTTAATCTTGCGTTTGTGGCGCGGGATTCGCAAGGAAAACTGGTCGAGAATTTGACCCCGGACGACATTGAATTGTATGAAGACGCGGTCCCGCAGAAAATCAAATCTTTCGCCAAGAGCACGGACTTACCGTTGACGCTTGGGCTGATCGTCGATGTGAGCGGCAGCCAGGACCACTTCGGCAAGAAGCACAAGAAGGACCTGGAAGTGTTTTTGAAGGATATTCTTCGCCCGCAAGACCGCGTCTTTCTGGTGTGCTTTGGCAATCATCTGCGGCTGGTGAGCGATTACACGAATTCAGCAGACCAAATCCTTGAAAATTACGGGCAGTTCGACAAAGACAAAGGCCGCTTTCGGGAACTCGGGCCGCGGGAAAACCGGGATCTCGGTACAGCGTTCTACGACTCCATCTACTACAGCGTGACCGAGAAGCTGGACCAGGCGGAGGGGCGCAAGGCGATTCTGATGTTCAGCGACGGGGAAGACAATTCGAGCTCTCACAACATGATGACTGCTATCGAGACGGCGCAAGCTGCGAATGTACCAATCTACAGCATTCGCTACACGGAAACAAAGCATGGGCAGCTTACGGCACGCAATAAGTACGGCATCAGCGTGATGGACCGTACGGCGAAAGAGACGGGCGGCTTACATATTGACGCCGAAGAGACGGCCCCCGACACCTATTTTCACCAAATAGCTGAGGAGCTGCGCACATCCTACGAAGTGGCATACTACCCGACAAACAAAGCCAAGGACGATAGTTTTCGAAAAATCGCCATCAGGTCGAAACTCGATGGAGTAAAGATAAGATCGAAGACAGGCTATTTTGAAAAATGAACACAAATAAATATATGACTGGAGTGGCGTCTTTTACGTTTGTTGTGGGTGTTCGTCGCGGCTATGAACAGCAGGTTATGTTGAGCACACTCGTGGAGCGGTGTTGATATCACATTTGCAAGAGAGCCGAAATGACAGACGTTAACCGTTGAAACATCGCCACAAACTTACGCAAGAGCGCGGATATGGGCAGTAAGAGAAGACGTAATATGAAAATTGCTTTGATCATTGTCGCCGTTGTTGTTGGTATTGCCGCCGTTTTCGTCGCACTAACGTACCCGCGCTACCATCGTGAAATGCAAGCGGCGAAGGTGCGACTTCTGTCGGGCAGCGAGATTTTAAAAACTGACCACGGCACGATCGAGTACGCCGTACAGGGAGAAGGAACCCCGGTGTTGACCTTGCACGGCGCGGGCGGCGGCTACGACCAGGGGCTGTGGCTCGGCAAGATGGCCCTTGGCGATGGGTATAAGTTCATCTCGGTATCGCGTTACGGCTATCTGCGTACGCCGATTCCGACCAATGCGTCAATCAAAACCCAAGCCGCGTTATATAAAGATCTTCTGGATCATTTGAATATTCAGAAGGTCATCGGCGGCGGCGGTTCGGCCGGGGGCCTTCGGCCGCGCAATTCGCCAACGATTATCCCGAAAGGACTCGTGCGGCAGCTGTGCCAGGAGAAAAGCTTAAGACAGCCGAGTTGCCGCAGACCGGCCCCAGATGACTCAAGCAATTAGGCAAAAAGTTGAGGTTTTGCGTCAAGCTCAAACCGTTTCGACTGGATCCAGGCAGGAAAGCTACATCCGCATCAACCAGAAGCGGCATTGTTCGCGATCGAGCGATTCCCCTTGGCGGCATCAAACTTGTAGGTATTTTTGAAACTCACATGTTGATCGTTCTCATAATCGTTCTCGGAACTCTTTCACATCTTCTCTGACCGCATCCATTTGGGACAGCAGTCCATGGCCGCCGGAGTCAAACGATATCAACCGCGAGCCCTTAATGGCTTCATGGGCGTGCTCGGCGTGATGGTAACTCACCAGGGCGTCGTCTTTGGCATGGAGTATGAGCGTCGGTGCCAATACATTGTCCGTCGACACCGCTTCACGCTGGATCATTTCCCCGTCGTTCACGGTGCCCGGATAGCGGGCGGTCATGGGATGCATCGTGTCCAGCATTTCCTGCGCCATTTGTTTCTGGACGGGAGTGAACTTGCCGTATACCTCGGCGGGGATGCCCATCAGGTTCAGGATTGCGGGCTGCATGAATTTGGCAACGAGCCAGTACGCGTAGTCGGATTGCTGAATGAGGCGAATGATGCCGACATAAAAAGCGGGTTTGTCGCCCCGGACCGACGCCTCGGTCACCGCGGAAATCAATATGAGCGCCGAAGGTCTGTGTTATGCCGCCAGTGGTGAGTCGGCTTTTTTTGGTTACTTGCAGTTTGTGCCTACAAAGGTGGCTGTTCTGACGTTCTCGGGACAATCTAGAGGTATGTCATGCAATTGAAGCCTTTCTTGCTGGACATGTGGCTGGACGCATATGAGCACGATATTGAGTTCAATCTGGCGGCGAGCACGGGGCCGAGTTGGACGGTGAACGACCTGCTAGCGCTGGCCGGCGAGGAAGCGCGGCAACGGTTCCTGAACCATAAGGTGGTTTACGGCCGTCCGGCGGGCGCTGATGGGTTGCGCGCAGCGATTGCCGAAATGCAGGGCGTCAGTGTGGAGTGCGTGCAGATCGTAACTGGCGCGTCAGAGGCGCTGCTGATCCTGATATGGCTGGCGGCTGAGCCTGGAGGCAATGTAATCTTGCCTCGGCCCGGCTTCGCGACGTTCTCGGCACTCCCCGAATCGCTCGGCCTCGAGACTCGTTTCTACCGGATTCGGAAAGAGAACGCCTTCCGCATCGATGTCGAAGAGATCAAGAAGCTGGCGGATGCAAGAACCAAGCTGATCCTGTTGAACAGCCCGCACCACCCCACAGGGGCGACGGTGAGCGATGCGGAGATGGAGATCTGCACGAGTTTGCGTCGGCGCGCGGCATCCAGCTTGTGAGTGACGAGGTATATCACCCGATCTACCATGGGCGAGAAACGAAATCGGCGGCGCGGTTGCCGCAGGCGACGGTAATCCACGATTTCTCCAAGGCTTTCCCGCTGGCAGGAGTCCGCGCAGGATGGATGATCGAGCATGACCCTAAGCGGCGGCGGCAGTATTGGAATGCCCGCGCATACTTTTCGGTCTCGAACAACACCGCCGGAGAGATGCTGGCGGAGATAGCGATGCGTAAGCACGACATAGTTCTTCAGAAGACGCAGGAAGTGGCAAGCGCAACCTGGAGCGGCTGGACTGCTTCATGGCCGAGCATCGCGAGATTCTGAACTGGATCCGCCCACCGGGGCGGGATGACCGCATTTCCGTGGCTGGTCCACACAGAGAACGCCAGGCCTTTCTGCCAGGCGGCTGCCGAGAGAGGGATTCTACTGGCTCCGGGAGATTGTTTCGACGTGCCGTCCCACTTCAGGTTAGGCTTTGCAGCGAGCGGCGAAGAGTTCCCAAGAGCACTGGACCGGCTGGGAGAGTTCGTAAAGAGCTGGCCGGCGAAGATGGTGAACAGCGTAACGGTGTAGCGTGGATACCCCTGCCCACTTCGTCACTGGTTTACCACCCCGGAGAATCACTCAACGGAAGTCCTCGGGCTTATCAATCGCCCATTCGTGCGAACGAATAGCCTGAACTGTGCGACTTTACAGGGAACCGCCCGCAATTCAAACCTATGCCTCGATTGCGCCCAGATGACGGGCAAACCGGAAGTAGTGAATGTCATCTGTTCGATTTTCAGCAACGCCGGAGGCGGCTGGAACCGGGGATTTTCGCACACACTGGATTGAGCCGCGGCCAGAACTTCTAGTCCGGATTCCATGTCGCGCGTTTCTAAGCTACCTTTTCATCGCTGTTAGAGGCTGAGCTGCCAACTAAATCTTGTCGGAGTCGTTCCATCTGTGCCGATGCTTCCCTTATCTGCTCAGCATATTCGTGGCCCTGTCGTGGGAGAAATCCCCCGTAGTTCTGCAGCAGCAGGCGGACACTCGCCTCGATGGCACAAGTCTTGGAGCGGGCTTGATTGGAAAGGGCGGACGTTAGTTTTTCTAGAACAAGTTCGGCTGAAAAATGGAGAACCAGAATCGTCTTCACTTGAGCGGCTGCAAAGTGAAGAACTTTCCAAAATGGGCGATATTGGACAAGTACGATGCGTTTAGCTTATTGGTTGGGTTTGATCCCGACAATGAGACCCAGACGCGGATTGTCATGGCCGCTGCCAGGTTAGAGCGTTGGGATGAATATGCGGCGTAAATATCGGCACGAACAGTCGCGATTTCCTTAAGTAGAAGGAATGCTTCTCACGGAACAATGAGTTTCATAGACACATATCGGCTTCTGGAATTTCGGCGTTTCGGAAGCGCCGCTCGATAATTCCAAGGGAAAAAGTTTTCTTCATCCCAGTGCTAGCGCGGCAGACAGCACCATGCGGTTGCGTCGCGCGTTACTTCGCGCACAATCTGACCGGGTTGCTTGCCATTCCAAACTAATAACTATTCACTCCGCAAATTCAGCCGCAGCAGCAGCGCAGCATAGCGCGGATCGGAGCGAATGGGATCGAGCAGCGGATCAACCTTCACCGTTTGTACGCTGCCAGCCATTTCGGAAGCAGCACGGTCAAGCCAGCGGAAGGCCTCGTCCTTATCTCCCAACGCGGCATATTCATACCCGATCACCCCAGGATCTACATACCGCTTTTTAGAGAGTTCCTTCTGCATGTCTATAATTTTGCTCACTGCGCCACGATACCCAGACTGCGCGTAAGCATGAGCAGCCGCGTAGGCAATCGCTTCATCATCTTTGTCATCGTTGAGGACCGCGCCTTTTTTCCACTCCTCTAACCAACGCTCATAGTTCCCAGCCATTCGACATGTCCAACCGAGGTCGCCATGGGCGGAAGCAAAATTGGGCATTAAATACCTTGACTCGCCCACCTCTGGGGACATACGATGATCTCAGTCCTCAGAGATATCTTCATGGCTGATGAACTGCCGAGCGGCGATAAGGCGGTGTATGTCTTTCTCGAAATATCGGCATTCTGTTTCGCCCTAGCGTCCGTTGATGCTCTTGCAACTCGCCATTGGGTCGCGTCGATAGCGTATCTGCTAGTGGCTGTCGTGTTTTACCTAGGTGGCATTAAATGGCCACAGATAAGATCAGGCGCAACGCGAATTGTCCGACGCAGAGATGCTGCTACAAATTCACAATCGACGCTACCTCTAGACGATAAACCACCAACTTTAGTTGATCTATTCATGAAAGAGTTTCCGAACACTCTCAGATCGAGTGATAACGAGGACGCCATTACAATCAAGTGGCAGGATGGTGCGGAAATCAAGATCAAAAGACGGGTCTATATGGATTTTCCGGCCAAGGCGAAATTCGTAGGATTCTACATTCCATCAGCCACCCCTCCGTCGGCTGACATGCTGTCCGGTGCCAAGACCTTAGTAGCTTGCCTAAAGCTGTGTGAGACTGATGCAGTGCAACAGGCTTTTGAGGAGATATCAAAACAAGTTGCCATTGGTATGGGCCAAGGTGACCAAATGACCAGCATTCAGGACTTAACATTTTCCGGAAGGGTGCTCATCTACCACGAAGATTTTTTGTCAATCCCGCAAAAGGCTGAAATCATTAAAGCGTATCAGGCCAAGAACATGGGAGTGCAGTTCATGGGGAGTGATTATCTAGGAACTCAAGTAGTTGCTTGGCATCGACAGCACGATGCAAAGAGGGCGCGAAAGTGAAAGACAATCCCAATCAAACCGAATCGGAAAAATTTGATGCCGTCATGCGTAAAATTCTCTCCGTGTCGCATGATGAGCTAAAGAAACGGGCAAAGGCATGGAGGCGCAAGCGCGAACGAGCAAAGAAAAAGCGGGCGACTTCTTAGCCCGCTTGCCCCGGCCTTGCCGCCGGATGGCCCGTGTCTGGGTAGTCCTTGCTCAATTTGGTTTGCCCGTCAGTTGAGCGAAGGTAATGCGCTTGCCGACGATCTGACGAACAGCTAGATCGAAACGGCCAGCGTCATCAAGGTCTTTGCGATTATTGAAACGGAACATTTGCTCATCAAGGTAGCGGAACAAATGAAACGGCTCAACGCTCACATAGGTTCCGCTGATCCCACGTTTCAAAAGCGACCAGAAGTTCTCAAGGCCGTTGGTGTGTATGCGGCCATCCACGTACTGAGTCGCATGATCTACAACTTGGTGAGCATATTCGCCAGCCAGTCCTTCGTAGGACTTGAGCGCATCGGAGTAGAGCGCAGCCCCAGCGGTTACGTGCTTGCGCACTTCGTCTTGCAGCACGGTCTTGCGACGGCTAGGGACTACACTGGCGCGAATCTTTCCGCCACGTTCCAAGATGCCAACGACCGCAGTTTTGTCCTTTGTGCCAGTTCCAGTGATCCGACGCTTACGTTCACTCACGTGCATATTCCGCGCCTTGCCGCCGATGAATGTTTCATCTACTTCGACTTCGCCGCCGAATTTACTCCCGAAGAATTCGTCCTGCATTGCAAGACGAATTCGTTGGAGCATGAACCATGCGGACTTTTGGCTTACTCTTACGTCACGTGCAATTTCGTAACTGCTCACACCATTTTTGCAATTCGTCAGCATCCAAGTTGCGGTAAGCCACTTGTCCAGAGGAATCGGACTATCCTCATAGATCGTCCCGACTTTAACGGAGAATTCGCGCTTCGGATGATGGCTGCCGCATTTCCAAGTGCGCCGTTGTGCGTTAAAGCTGGCCTTATTAGACCCGCAACCGGGACAGATCACACCGTTCGGCCATCGACGGATAGCAACGTAGTCGATGCAGTTGTCGGGATTCGAGAAGTAGATGATTGCTTCTTGAAGGCTTGTCGGCTCTTTGCTCATGGCGTCCCTCACACGTCAAAATATAGCAAAAAGCAGTGGGCGAGTCAAGTTAATTATTGCCCAAAATTGGGATCCATCTCAAGCGTTTTCCGATGCTGCTCCAGCGCAAGATCGTAGCGTCGCGCGTTGCGATAAACCTGGGCCAAGTTTGAGTTGTACTTCAGATTCAAGGGATCCAGTTCCACGGCGCGCTTGAGTTCGGTGATTGCCTCGTCGGACCGGCCCATCCAAGAGAGCGTCAGCCCAAGCCACTGATGTGCGTTGCCGTCGTTGGGATTGAGTTCCAGCGCACGCCGGAATTCGCGCACCGCGTCGTTCCAATCAAAGGAAGCCTGTAGCGCGCCTGCAACCGCGGCGTGGGCTTCCGCTAGGCTGTCGTCAATAGCCAGTGCCTTCTGGGCGGCCGCTCGCGCCTTGGGCGGAGCCTCGCCGTTTGGGACAGGTGCGTAATCAGGCAGCACGATATAGTAATCCGCCAGGCCCACATAAGCCATCGCGTAGTTGGGGTCCCTTGCGATCGCCTGTTCAAAATATTGCCTGGATTTTTCCAGCGACTCCCGCGTGCGCCTCTCCCACTGATAGCGGCCCTTGAGGTAGAGCTGATACGCTTCGGGATCGCCTGTCCCACCCTTAGCGACTTTCGTCTTCTGCTCTCCCGTGAGCCGCTCGCGCAGGCGGGACGAAACTTCTCCCGCAATCTGCCGTTGCACACTCAACAAATCCGAGAGCTTCTGGTCGTACTGCTCGCTCCATAAGTTACGGTTGCTGCGTGCATCTGTGAGTTCTACGCCGACCAACAGCGAATCACCCCGCAGAGTGACTCTCCCAGTGACGACCGCCTGCACATTAAGATCGGTGGCTGCTTTCTGCGGATCCACAATACGGGCTACATCCGTCACCGCGATCGTGAATTCACAGATACAGAGAACAGAGCGAAAGAACAGGTCCTGGCCGACTTTGACCGTGCCATTTCCATGGTGGTAGCAACCGTAAAGAAACAATCACCTGAGGACTGGTCATCGACATACTCCGCGGAGCGGGAGCCGGAGGCAAAGGACCGGTTTACCATCGTCCTGCGGTGCGCTTCGCATGCCAACCACCATATAGGACAGATCATTTATCTCTGCACAGAATTGACGAAGTCTGCGACTCAGAAGGCGGGCTAGAACGCCGGGGATCCAATCTACTCGTCCCAGCTTAGCGGGTATTCAGCAAACACGAGGACTTCGCCTTATCTGAAAACTCTAGCCGCTTTTCTCACCAATAAAGGAAATCTTGGCAAGTCTTATTCAACTCTCGCCCGACCCGCATTGCGGCTCGTTGCCGAAGGTTCGACCGTCAGCGGAGCATTCAGCCGGAACTCAAGTAGGGTTTCTGAGGGTAAGTGGATTTGCTGACCCTTGGTCACGGCCTGCACACCTGTGCCTGCGCCGGCGCCGATGCCCGCTCCAATGGCGGCACCTTTTCCTCCGCCCGTGAGTCCACCAATCAGTGCTCCTACGGCCGCTCCGCCTCCGATAGTTTCGGCCGTCCGCTTACCGCGCGAGGCGCCCTCTTTGGTGTATTTGTCTGTCTCAATCTCGTACTCTTTCCCGTTGAAGCTCACTCTGGTCAGCACAAGCGCAATCTCCGAACGGCCGGTAAAGTGCCCTGCACTCTTGAGGTCCTGTATTTGGCCCTCAACATCCGCATCCTTGGGAACCACTACTCGCCCTGCGGCTAGAATCGGGGAGTCCAAAGTCGCATGGAAGCTGTCGCCGTCTTTGTTCTTGTTTGAATCAATCGAATCCACCAGACGGACCGAAAGTGGCGTGCCTTCGGGAAGAGTCACAAGTGAAACTGCACTGGGCCTGACTGAAGCTGCGGTGGGCCTGCCCAGCGCCGCGCTGCTGAACCTCGTCCTTTGCCGAGCTGGTGCGGAAAGATGAGCCGGTGCACTTGCCGCAACCGGTGCAACCTGCAGGTTGTTCAGTACAGTTTTGACACCCTCCACTTGGGAAGCATCGTTGGCCGCTGCAGTGCGTTCGAAATCGTTACTCACAGTGCCGGAGAGGGTCACCACACCATTACTCGTCCCCACGGTCAGCTGTTTCGTTGGAATGTTTGTGTCCGAGTTGATCTTGCTCTGAATCTCGCTCGTGATCTCTGCATCGCCGCGACTGCGCGAACAGCCGAGTAACAATCCGAAGACGAATAACATCGCAAACATCGAGCGGTACATCTTTCTAGATTTCATGACTCCCTCAGGTGGTAGGTTTTGCAGTACTAATATTGAGATTACCGGTCACGTGGGCCAGCATCAAAGCCCAGGAGTGCAGGAACGGTGATGGCCAAAAGTAATCAGGGCCGTGGTGGCTTGCATTCAATGAGAGATCAATTCTGGAGAGATGTTCGCCCAAGATCCCCATCCAACTGAAGCCGGGCTCGAGATGACACTATTGGCAAGGTGGTCTTGGGCAAGACGTGCGAGATGGAGTGCCCTATTCCGTGAACACCACCGACTGCACGCTGGTAATTTCGAAGCGCTTCCGGCAGCGCATGTTCTTACAGGCCAATAAGTCGTCTTTGCGGATCATGTAGGAGCGGGCCTTAGCAAAGCGGGCGCGGTCGCGCTCATCAGCCCGGGGAGGCAGGTTCCGCCTCTTGGTACGGACCAGCCAGGTGATTTCGTATTCCGCCGACTGATGACAGTGCGGACAATTCAGGGTGGCTGTTTTGCTCTCTGGCCGTTCATCGAAAAAATCGCGCTCTTCCATAGGCAGGCTTCCGACGCCAGGCTTCAGGCTTGAATACCAATCACTCCGCAAGTAGCGCTCAGCATTCAGCCCTTCGAGATTATTGCACACTCCTGCTGGCGCCATGTGGTTGGTGGAGGCTTAATTCGGTAGGGGCTTAATGGTGATTCGGGTTACACTCTCGCTGAAACGGAGATGCCGAAGAAACGCAAGTTGAAGCAATTTCGCGCGGTGCAGGCGGTGAAGGCCGCGGCGCGAGAGAAGATTGGCAGTCCGCCCCCGGCGAGGGTAGTCCCGAAGCGAAAGAAAAAGAAAGAGGAAAAACACAAACCAACGCTGGGGAAGTTGCTGGGAGAGGACTAAGGATCAGCTTCAAAGCCGCTCGCGATCGTGCCGTCAGGGATTCACCAGAGCCGCTGAGAGCAACATCTTTATCGAGCCTTTGTTCGAGTTTATGGCAGCCTTTGTTCGAGATGTAGGATGTTACCTCCCCGGAAACGTTCGGCTTCCATAGATCGATCTGGACCTTCAGGGCGCGGTTCAAGAATCATGAACTGACCGTCTCGCACAGGAATTTCGCAAAGTCTTTGACGTCTTTTTCCGTCGTGTCGAACGAGCACATCCAGCGTACGACCGACTGTTCTTCATTCCAGACATAAAAGAAGTAACGTTCCTGAAGTTTACAGATGGCGTCCTTCGGGACTTGGGCGAAGACTCCGTTAGCTTCCACTTTGTAAACGACCTTCACCTGCGGAATCGCGCTGACTTCCTTCTCCAGCAGTTTCGCCATGCGGTTCGAGTGCTGGGCATTATCCAGCCAGAGGTTATTGGTGAGCAGGGTTTCAAGCTGCACAGCCAGGAAACGCATTTTGGAAGCGAGCTGCATGCCTTGCTTTCGGACGTAGAGAAAATCCTCGCTTAATCGTTTGTTAAGAAAGAGGACCGCCTCGGCGCCCATGAGCCCGTTCTTCGTGCCGCCGAAGGAAAGCACATCGACGCCCAAGTCGCGAGTGGCCTGGCGCAGGGTCTGGCCGAGGCTCGCGGCGGCGTTCGATATCCGTGCACCGTCCATGTGCAGAAACATCTTACGTTCGTGCGCGAATCGGGCGAGTGCCTCGATCTCTTCCGGCTTGTACACGGTACCCATTTCGGTGGCTTGGGTAATCGAAATGACATGCGGCTGTACGTGGTGCTGGTCGCCGATACCGTGGTAAGCGTGCTCAACCGATTTCACCGTCAGCTTGCCGTCAGTCGTGGGAATAGGAATGAGCTTGCAGCCGGTGAATTTTTCGGGCGCGCCGCACTCGTCCATATAGATGTGGGAGGCCTCAGCGCAGATCACCGCGTGATAGGGCTCAGTCAGCGCCTTCAAGCTGAGCACGTTGGCGGCGGTGCCATTGAAAACGAAGAATACATTGATGTCCGTACCGAAGTGCTCTCGGAATTTGCCGACCGCGGATTCCGTGTATGGGTCGTCCCCATATCCGACGACATGGCCTTGGTTGACAGCACCAATAGCTTTGAGGACGTCGGGATGAATGCCGGCGTTGTTGTCGCTGGCAAAGCTGCGGGCAGGTTTCATGGCCTGAACAATTTAGCAGACGAAGTGCCATTGCGCCCAAGGAGGCAGGCGTGGACACCCAGCCTCAATCGAATTGGTTTGGCAGCGCGAGCTGCCCATTCCAGAACCAACCAGGGCCTTGGGGTTTTCATTACTCTTCTGGTACTTACGTCATCTTGAGCCGCGCCGCAGATCGGGTTAAAGTTCGCCTCTCTGGTGCAGTTATGATGATTGCAGTTTTGATGGTTTCAGCCGCATTCGGCCTGCTGTATATGGTAGTTGGGGCCGAAGAGCGCCACCTGCAGGAAGTTGCAAAACCACGCCGTCGGCAGTAATCCCCCAGATCCTTTCGTTGACGCGGTTCTGCAGTCCTTCCGTTTGTCTGAGCTAACCCTCACCTTGATCTTCCGAGCTCTGCCCATCTTTGAGGCCCAATCCGGCTCACCGTGAATCCACTTTCGAGTCCTGGTTGCTGAGAGGCGGAAGCCTCAAGCGGCGTAAATTACAGCTAAGGAGTGTTTCGCGGGTGAAACGGGACTGTGAGGTGAGCGATTCTGGGCCGTCGCGGTCAGCTCGTTACAACCTGAGGGAAGAAGGTTTCCCGGCGGAGCAGCGCCTCGACTCCCTGTACCAAATCTCGAATGACGTCCGCTTTCGAAACAGCGCCCCGGATGCCTGCGTTCTGGGCCACTTCTACCAGTTGGTTGGACAGAAACATGGAAAACAGCAATATCGGGGTGCTGGGACTCAGTCTTGCGATTTCCCACGCCGATTGCAGCCCATTCATCTCGGGCATGGCAAAATCCAGAACGATAACGTCAGGGTTTAATTCTCGCGCCTTGTTGACGGCATCACGGCCGTCGACGGCCTCACCGCAGATCTCCCAGTCCGGATGCCGTCCCAGCAGGTTGCGCACCTGCTGCCGCACAAGCGCATTGTCATCTGCTATTAAAATCCGTGCTGGCAAGAGTGCCTCCATAAAGCATTGGGATCAACAAAGGAGTGGGATCAACCTTTGCAGACGTAGGGGCGGCAACACCATTCTCCTACGGTCGCAGGAATATGTGAATGGCACAATGGCGATAGACGAATGGCACGGGGGTGCTCCCATTGAAGCGTTTCAATTGAGACGCCAGTCTCCTACAGACTGCGGGAAAAACTCGATTTCACCTCTGTTTTGGGGGAAGGGCACGACTTACACAGACTGCGGAAAAACTGGCGCACGTGTGCCGCACAATCTTGCAACGTACACGTCCAACTCTGCGCTCATGTGTATCTCGGATACTTGGAGTACAAGGCAGCGCATGCATGCAGCACCGTGGATGCGTGCAGCACCGTGGATGCATAACGCACCGTGGAAGAGCGGCCCTTTCACCTCTGTTTTGGGGAAGGATACGACTTCACAGGCTGCGGAAAAACTGGCGCATGCGTGCAGCACCGTGGATGCGTGGTGGATGCATGCAGCACCGTGGATGCATACTGCACCGTGGAAGAGCGGCCCTTCAGGGCCGCGAAAGCGGTTCCGAATCAGTGACGGCTTTTAGCCGCTGTGGCAACGATTTGTCGCGAGGCGCGTTTTTCGCAGCCTGCCAAGGGAGTGCGAATAGCAGTCGAAGAAGCGCCCTCCTGTGACCCAATCCGCTGCGTTGAACTCGTTCCACACCCCGGAAAGCACTCCTTTCAATAAAACCTCTGATGGCGAAAGCGCATCGTAGACGCTGAGCGTGGTTCCCCGCAGTAGGAGGGGAAAAGCGGCGTACAAGTGCGACTATAATTGCAGGGTCCTGGATGACTAGGGCCTAGCAGGCTGCTGAAAAACTACTCCTCTTCCACAAGCCAGGTATGGTAGGAGTGGAAGCATGCGAGGGATAGATCATCAGCAGAGTCGGATGTTCAGTTATTTGTCGCCGGAGACGCGGGTGCGCAAGGATCATCCGCTGCGTGCGATCCGAGTAATGGTAGACGAGGTGCTCACGCGGTTGTCGCCACGGTTTGACGCCATGTACGCCAGCGCGGGCCGGCCGTCGATTCCGCCGGAGAAGCTGCTGCGAGCCCAGTTGCTGCAAATGCTGTACTCGATTCGCAGCGAACGACTGCTGATGGAAGAGATCGACTACAGCATGTTGTTCCGCTGGTTTGTGGGGTTGAACTTGGATGAAGAAGTTTGGGATGCGACCACGTTCACCAAGAACCGCGACCGGCTGCTGGAGGCCGAGGTGGCTAAGGAATTCTTGGCGCAGGTCGTGGCGCAAGCGCGGAGCAAGGGACTGACTTCGGACGAACACTTCACGGTGGATGGGACGTTGCTGGAAGCATGGGCGAGCGTGAAGAGTTTTCAGCGGAAGGAGGGCAAGAATCCTCCTTCGCCAGACGATCCCGGCAATCCGACGGTAAACTTTCACGGTGAGAAGCGGTCGAATGAAACCCATGAATCGAAGACCGATCCCGACGCCAAGCTGGCGCGCAAAGGCCACGGCAAGGAGGCCAAGTTGAGTTATAGCGGAAATCTGCTGGTGGAGAATCGCAACGGGCTGATCGTGGGCAGCGAAGTATTCGAAGCCAACGGGACGGCAGAGCGCGACGCGGCACTGGTGATGCTGGAGCACCTTCCGGGAACGAAGCGGGTCACCGCAGGTGGGGACAAGGGCTATGACACATTCGACTTTGTGGCCGAGTGCCGGAACCTGCGAGTCACGCCGCATGTAGCGCAGAACTGCGAGCGGCGGGGCGGAAGCGCAATCGATGAGCGCACCACTCAGCACGAAGGTTATTGCATCAGCCAAATCAAGCGGAAACGCATCGAAGAATGTTTCGGCTGGCTGAAGACGATTGCGCTGCTGCGGAAAGTCCGGCATCGTGGAATTTTCAAGGTGGACTGGGTGTTCAGATTTGCTTGTGCGGCCTACAATCTGGTGCGAATGCGGAACCTGAGTAAAGTTGCGATCCAAGCCGCCTGACTCGCGGCGGAAGTGCAGCAGCTGAGCTTGAAACAAGCCTTCGGGGCGTACCACAAACGCCTCTTACGCCATAAAAGAATCACACACAGATAGAGAGTAATTCGTGAACATCAATTTTTCAGCAGCCTGCTA
>WNFB01001637.1_pt1 | contig 19232 bp, 17 predicted proteins | sample 5400501 | NCBI WGS metagenome assembly WNFB01 (sample SAMN13153341, study PRJNA577476) | soil metagenome | isolation source: 200 cm saprolite under Douglas fir tree site 2 hole 1 | place: USA:California | collected 2015-04-18 | reverse complement strand
CGGTCGCGATTCGCGGCGCGCGTCGGGATCGTGCCGTTCGCGGCGTGCTCGAGCAGCGCGGGCGCCATGAACTGCAGCCCGGCCTCGTACTGCGAGAGGTCGATGACGCAGCCCTGGCCGGCGCGCATGCGGCGATCGAGCGCGGCGAGCACCGCGATCACGCCGTAGCCGACGGCGATGTAGTCGATGTACGGGCCGTACAGGATCACCGGCGTGCGGTCGGGATCGCCGAGCAGCTGCGTGAAGCCCGCGAGCGCCGTGAGCTGGCTGCCGTAGCCGGGGTGCTGCGCGTGCGGGCCGGTCTGGCCCTGGTTGCACGACGAGAGGATCACGAGATCCGGCTTCGTCCTGCGCAGCGCATCGACGCCGAGGCCACGGCGCGCAAGGGTGCCCGCGGGGAACGACTCGATGAACACGTCGGCGGTGGCGATGAGGCGCAGCGCGAGGTCGATCGCGCGCGGCTGCTTGAGATCGAGCGTCACGCCGCGCTTCCCTGCGTTGTAGAACGAGAACATCGCGGCGCGGTCCGGTCCGGGCTTGTTGTCCTTGAACGGCGGATACGTCGAGCGGAACGGATCGATGGCCGTCGACGACTCGAGGTGGATCACATCCGCGCCGTGCGACGCGAGGTACGTACCGACGAGCGGGCCGGCCGCGGCCCAGCCGAGCTCGACCACACGCACGCCGTGCAACGGGGCGGTCACGTGCGCACCACGCCGAGCAGCTCCTGCTGGTGCTCGCCGAGGCGCGGGGCGGGCCGCTTGATGCCGGGCCGCTCGCCGTCGAAGAGCGCGAAGCCGCCAGGGAACGTGAGCGTCGTCCCGTCGATCGCGACGTCCTGCCAAAAGGCGCGCGCGCGAAGCTGCTCGTCGGCGTAGATATCCGCAGCGTCGGCGACGGGATAGCCGAGCATGTTCCGCGCGATCACGGCGTCGAAGAACTCGCGCTTCCTCAGCGTCAGGAAGAACGCGCCGGCCTCTGCCTCGAGCGCGTCCACGTCGGCCTGCGAGAGCGTGCGATTGTCGAACGCCTCCCAGTCGATCGCCCGGAAGCGCGGCGCGTCGAACGACCGCTCCTTCATCCAGGCCACAAGCATGCGTCCGGTGTGGCGTCCGATCGGACCGCCCTGGATCGCGAACGAGACGTGTCCGTCGGCACAGGGCCAGATGTTCCGGAAGCGCGCGCCGACGATGCTGCGGCCGAGAAGATTCGGACCGAGGCGCATGTGCTCCTCGTGCGCCACGTCGGCGAACACCGGCGCCGGCGGATGGACGGTGACCATGCTCTGCTGACCGGAGGCATCGACGTGCTGGCCGCGCCCGGATGTGCGCCGCGCGATCACCGCGAGGAGCGCGCCGGCCGCCGCATACATGCCCGTCCAGAACGGCGACTGCGGCAGCGTAGTGCGCACGGGGGGGCCACCGGGCTCGCCCGCCAGCCAGAGACTTCCGCTCGATGCGGTCACCTCGAGGTCGGACGCCGGCGTCTCGGCGAGCGGTCCGCTCGATCCGTACGGCGTGATCGTCACCACCACCAGTCGCGGATCGGCCCTCGCCGGATCGACGATGAGCGAGGGCTGCAGGACGACATCCGCGTCGCGCAGCAGGACCGCAAGTGTCTTCGCGTCCCTCGGGCCGAGCACGACGCCGCGCTTGTTCGCGTTGAGCGCGATCCACATGAGCCCGCGATCGGGATCCGCGCGCTCTCCCGCGAAGGGCGGCACGGAGCGCACGGGATCGCCCTTCGGCGGCTCGGCCTTGACGACATCCGCGCCGAGGTCCGCCAGGGTGCGGCCGCAGTGCGAGACCGCGGCGGCACCCCAGACGTCGCTCCCGACGAGCTCGACGACGCGGAGGCCGTCCAGCACGGTCGGTCTAACGACCGCTCTTGGCCAACACCTCGGCCCAGGACTGCGTCTTCATCAGCGCCTTGCCCTTCGCGATCTGGTCCCCGTCGAACCAGCCGCTGGGGTCGACCCGGTCGATCGGGTAGACGGGGCGCATGAAGTCGTTCTCGAACCCGTAGGGCACGGTCGCGTCGATGGCCATGCCGCCCTCGAAGCGCGTGTTCATCGCGGTCCACTGCGCGTCGCCGGCGGTGAGGCGCTCGCTGGGGATGAAGGTCTGGCCCGCGCCGCCGGGGACCGGGTTGAGGATGTCGTTGCGCGGGTGCACGCGCGTCGTGAGCGCCCAGATGATGTCGTCCATCGAGTAGATGTCGACGTCGCTGTCGACCGCGATGCAAAGACGCATGCCCGAGCTGCAGGCCATCGCCGCCACCAGCATGTTGCGCACGAAGCCGTCGTCGGTCTTGAGGCGCTTCTTGACCTGCAGGATCGCGCCGGCCCAGTCGGTCATCGGGAACGGGATGTTCACGTCCTGGATGAGCCCCGGCTGGATGCGCTCGCACAGCTCGTAGAACGAGGCCTCGCGCACCGTCGTGTCGATGTTGTTGCAGTCGTACATGTGCACGCCCATCGGATAGATGAACGGGCGATCGGCGCGCCTGCGCATCGTGATCGCGGTGACGTGGAAGGTCGGCGCCTTGTAGGCCTTGCCCATGTAGCCCGCCCACTCGGGGTGGAAGTGGAAGCGGCCCTGGACGTCGGCCTTCTCGGCCTCGGCCGTCTCGTAGCGCTTGTCGCGCGGATGCAGGTAGCCCTCGAGCGAGTACTCCGCGTCGGCGACCGAGTACGCATCCACCGTCGCGGCCTTCACCAATCTCATCGGGAAGCCCTGCACCGCGCCGGCCGCCCCGAGCTCATCCCCGCCCCGGGGCAGCACGACGTAGTCGAACCCACCACCAGCGAGAAGGGTGGCCGCGGCCGGTAGCCCGAAGTTGACCGTGAGCGGCACCGGCTCCTCCTTGTAGTACTTGGTCATGACCTGCCACATGTGGCTGCCAGGTGAGATCTGGAAGGTCCCGATATTTCCCCAGCGGAAATTCATGCGGTTGTAGCCGATGTGGCTGCCGCCCCAGAACTTGTCGCCGACCACGACGCTGTTGCCCGAGCCGATGGTGATCTCCGATTCGAGATGGGTGTGGCGGATCGGGAAGATGTACTTGTTCACGTCGAGGTCGTCGGTGATGACCTCCTGCTGCACCGGCGCCTGATCGCGCGAGACGATCTCGTTCGGGATCGGGTGCGTGAGGGCATGAGCTAACGCCTGCGTACGATGCGTTCTGTTTTCCCAGCCGAACATGCGGTCGACGATGCCCATGTTCGCGAAGAAGTTGGTGATCGCGCGCACGTGCGGGTACCCCTTGACGTTGTTGAACAGGATCGGGTAGCTACCGTCGAAGTGCTTCTGCAGGCCGGTGAGCTCGAGATCGCCGGACACCGGGGTGTCCGTCTCCATGAGCAGGCCCTCTTTGCGCAGCCACTCGACCGTCGCGGGCAGCGAGCGCAGCGCCTCCTTCGGCGCGGGCGGACCCTGGGGGTCCCGAAGCTGGGTCTTCGCACGCTTGGGGTCCGCCGCCGGCGCTGTCGCCATGTCTCTCTCCCGATCCTTACTTCCGCGTTATTTGGGCTACTTGGGCTACTTGGGCTACTTGTCTAGGCCGCGGTCGACCGCGCTCTGGACGAAGCTCGTGTCGAGCATCTTGGTCACGTCGTAGCTCTTCACCGCGGCGTTGGTCGCCCCGAGGATCGTCTGCGCGTCGGCGAACATCTCCGGCCGCGCGAACGGCTGCGTGGCCGTGACGAGCTTGGCGTAGAAGTCGTAGGTAGCGCCCATGGCCTTGTCGTCCGTCGACTTGAAGTACTTCTTCAGCGTCGCGATCCCGAAGTCGCGGTCGGCCTTCATCTTCTTGATGCCCAGCACCAGCGCGTCGACGTACCGCTGCACGACGGCCTTGTTCTCGGTCATGAACTTGCGTGTGACGACGACCGACGTGTTCGCCGACGGGAGCTTCTGCGAGGCCAGGTCGTACAGCACGTGGAAGCCCTTCTCCTCGAGCCCGATCGAGTCCGGTGGCTGGGCCACGCCCGCGTCGATCGCGCCACCGAGGAGCGCCGCGGTGCGCGCCGAGGTCGAGCCGACCGGGACGATGGTCACGTCCTTGTCCGGGTCGAGGCCCATCTTCTTGAGCGCCGCGCGGGTCGCGATGTCCGACGACGAGCCGACGCTCGAGACGCCCACCTTCTTGCCCTTGAGGTCCGCCACCGTCTTTATCGACGCGGCCACCTCGAGCACGAAGGGATAGACGCCCGCGAGCTGGGCGACCACGACGAGGTCGGCGCCGCCGGCATTGGCGGACATGACCTCGGAGCCGCCCACCTGGGCGAACTGGATCTGGTTCGCGATCACCGCCGGCACGCCCTGCGCGCTCGCGATGTTCTGCAGGTCGCCGGTGTCGATGAAGTTCTGGTCGAAGAAGCCGCCCTCTTTCGTCGCCCATAGCGGGAGCTCGTCGCCGATGATGTTCGAGTAGCTGACCTTCACGGAGATGGGCGACGGCTTCGGCGTGACCGCCACCGTCGGCGCGGTGGTGGCCGCGGTCGTCGGACTCGGAGATGTCGCGGATTGCCCACCACAGGCGGCAGCGAGCACACTCGCGGCGATCAGCGTGACGATGAGCGGACGCATGCAAGACCTCCGGCGATTCGCGTTCTGGGCGCGCGGCTAGAATGGTAATACCATTGTCGGCAACGCCAACCGGCGGCGAGACCAAGTTCCTCGTCGACCCCTACCTCGACTGGCTGAAGACCGAAGGCATCCCGGTCCACGAGGACTTCGGGTTCGATCTGCTGGCGCTCGACCTCGCGCCGTGGGCGCGGATGGGCGCGCTGGGTGCCTACGCGCACTGCTTGGGCCGCGGCGACTTCGCGAACATGTACGTCTGCGAGATAGCCCCCGGCAGCCGCACCGCGCCGCAGCGGCATCTCTACGAAGAGGTCGTGTACGTGCTCTCGGGTCGCGGCAGCACCACGATCGAGGCACCCGAGGGCGAGCGTTCGTTCGAGTGGCACGAAGGAAGCCTCTTCGCGCTCCCGCTCAATGCCCACTACCGCCATTTCAACGGCAGCGGACAGCGACCGGCGCGCTTTGCCGCGGTGACCGACCTGCCGCTCGTCATGAACGTGTTCCGCAGTGAGGCCTTCATCTTCGGCAACGGCGCTGACTTCCCCGAGCGTTTCGGCGACCCGAGGTACAACCAGGGTGAGGGCACGTTCATCCCGAAACAGCCTGGTCGGCACATCTGGGAGACGAACTTCGTCCCCGACCTGCGCACGCTCGAGCTGCAGGCCTGGGACAAGCGCGGCGGCGGATCGCGCAACATCATGTTCGCCCTCGCCGACGGCACCATGCACGCCCACGTCTCCGAGATGCCCGTCGGCACCTACAAGAAGGGACATCGGCACGGCGCGGACTTCCACGTCTTCACCGTGAAGGGCACGGGCTACAGCCTCTACTGGTCCGAGGGGGACGAGGACCCGAAACGGTTCGACTGGAAGCACGGGGCGGTCTTCACGCCGACGGACATGCTCTTCCACCAGCACTTCAACACGAGCGCCGCGCCCGCGCGTTACCTCGCGATCGCGTTCGGCGGTCTCCGCTACCCGACCCTCGGCGACAAGCGCAAGACCTTCGCCGGGATGGACGTGAGCGTCAAGGACGGCGGCCGCCAGATCGAGTACGCCGACGAGGATCCCCGCATCCGGCGGACGTACGAAGCCGAGCTCCGGAAGAACGGCGTCCCGTCCGGAATGGACGACGTCTTCGCGGCCGCCGTGACAGGACGCTCCGGGCCTTAGTCGGCGGCCACCGCCTGCTTCCCGGTCGCGCCAGCGTACGCAGGTGCGTCCTCGAAGAAGATGACGTTGTCATAGCCGATGAATTTGAAGACGCGGTTCTGGGCGACGAGCACAACCAGCGGCGTCGAGCCCGTGTTCACGACCTGGTGCACGGTGTTCGTCGGGACGTACACGAGGTCGCCGGCGGCGAAGTCCCAGCGTGACGGCTCCTTCGGGATGCGCGCGTAGTACTTGTCGTCGATGTCGGCCTCGACGTCCCACTGCACGCTCTGGCCGCTGCCCGAGATCACGTACATGGCCTCGTCGGCCATGTGCCAGTGCTTCGCGGACCGGCTGTGCGCGGGGATCTCCTGCTGGTACAGGTCGAGGCTGTGCGTGCGCGCATCGGTGCGCTGCTGGGAAAGGATCACGCGCACCTTTCCGTCACGCGTCGTCTCCCAACGCGTGTCGGCGGTGCCGATGACCTTCTTCTGCTTCTCCCAGCCGGGGGTCCAGAGCTGCGACCACTCCTGGCGCGGCCCGAACTGCGCTTCATTCTCGAAGCCCGCGGAGCGGCCCTGCTGCCACATGCCGAGGAGCATCCAGGTCGTTTTCGCCTTGATGACCAGCGCGAGCGCGCGCTCCGTGGCCGATAGGTTGTAGTGCTTGTGCTTGCTGTCGGTGTGGACGATGACGACGTCGTCCTTCTTCCACTCGTAGCGCTTGCCGTCGTGGATCTCGTAGCCGGCGCCCTCCAGGATGTAGAAGTGGGCTTCGTTCTGATGGCCATGGCCATGGTTCTCGCCGCCCGGCTTCAGCTCGACGTGGTGCACCTGGAGCGACTGGCTGAGGAACGGCTCGTCACCGGGCCCGAGCATCCACCAGGTGCGCGACTTGCCCTCATCGGAGTCACCGGAGTGCCCGACGGTGCCGTCGTCGACCACCGTGCCGGCCTTGCGCACGCGGTCCACGGCGCGCTGTTTCGCCCGGAAGTCCTTCAGACCGTAGGTCTGTGATCCGAAGCCGCGCAGGAATGTGCGCTGGTCCTCACCCAATTCGCTCTCCTCTGCTCGACGTGCTCGTCTCGGTTGGTCCAATGGTATGACGTTTGGAGAATCCAGCGGCGTCGCGCGAAGCGGGTGTGGCCAGCGCGACCAGCAGCCAGGCGACGAGGCTCGTGAGCGCGACGACCTGGAACATCTGCGGGATCCCGACGACGGTCGCCACGGCGCCGCCGAGCGCCGGGCCGATGATCCCGCCGATGTCGAGCCCGGCGTTGTACACGCCCGACGCGAGCCCGACGTCGCGGCCTTCGCGGCGCAGCTCGGCGATGTTCGCGGCGCTCGTCGCCCGCAGGATGCCGCGCGTCAGCCCGAGCACGATGAAGATCGGCGCGAGCACGAGAGGCGAGTTGGTCAGCGGGACGGCCGCGACCGCGACGGCCGCGGCCAGGACCGCGAAGAGCGTGACGCGGCGGTAGTCGACCGCGTTCAGAAGGACCGCGACGGTGAAGCGCATGAAGATGCCGGCACCGCTCTTGACCGCGCGCAGGACGCCGACCACGGCGAGCGAGATGCCGACGGTCGGCGCGAACACCGGGAAGAACGTGTCGAGGCCGTCCTGCAGCACGTTGAGGTACAGCACGATGCCGACCGCGAGCCACACGCGGCTGTCGAGCCTCGCGCCCGCCGCCAGGAGTCCCCGCAGGCCGCTCCCCCGATCGAAGACCTCGGTCGCGCTCTCGAGCGGCGGCAGGAGCAACGCGCCGAGCGCGGCGAGGATCGGCAGCAGACCGAGGAGCCCGAGCGTCGCGGGCATCCCGACCGCTTCCGCGAGCGATCCGCCGAGGAGCGAGCCCAGCGCGTAGCCGGTGGAGATCGCGGCCGTATACCAGGCCATCGCGGCGCCGACGCGGCGACCGCCGCTCACGTCGATGGCGAGGGCGAGCCCGAGCGTTCCCAGGGTCCCGAACGCGAAGCCGTGAAGCACGCTCAGGCTGACGACCCAAATGCCGTTCCCACCGGCGAAGGCGAAGCCCGTCGTCGAGAGGCCGAAGGCCACGAGCGCGAGCGCGTACTGCTGCTTGGCGCGGTGCGACCGGTACGCGACGCCCGCGGGCACGCGCGAGACGAGTTGGAGCACCGCGATGAGGGACGTGAGAAAGCCGATGAGCGAAAGGGAGTAGCCGTACGCAGCGAGGTACGGCGGGTAGATGAGCTCGACCGTGCCCTTCGCCGTCGTGATCGACGTCGCGAGGGCGAGCATGAGCAGGTACGAGCCGCGGCCGCTGCGCAGGATCAAGCCGGCCCCCGTCAATCAGGCGATGCGGAAGGGCGGATCCCGGTCCACCGCGCGAACAGGGTGTGCTCCACGCCGAGCTGATCGAGTGCCTTGCCGACGCTGTGGTCGACGAGATCCATGAGCGTCTTCGGCTTTTGGTAGAAGCCAGGCACGGGCGGGAGGATGACCGCGCCGGCGAGCGTGCACTCGTGCATCAGGCGAAGGTGCGTCGCGTTCAGCGGCGTCTCGCGGACCATGAGCACGAGCTTGCGGCGCTCCTTCAGGTGCACGTCGGCCGCGCGGACGATGAGGTTGTCGTTCAGCGCGTTGGCGATGGAGGCCATCGTGCGGATGCTGCAGGGTGCGACCAGCATCCCGTGCGTCTTGAAGGTTCCGCTGGCGAGCGAAGCCGCAAGATCCTTCTCGTCGTGCACGACGTCGGCCAGCCCGACCACGTCGTCGTAGCTCCGGTCCGTCTCGTACGCGATCGTCGCCCTCGCGCCGGCTGACACGATGAGATGCAGCTCGACCGTCCTGTCCTTGCGGATGGTCTCGAGGGCGCGGATGCCGTAGATCGCGCCCGAGGCACCGGAGATGGCGACGACGATGCGTCGGGGTTCGCTCATCCTCCGCTAGCGGCGCACCGTGCGAACGAGCTTCGGGGCGAGCGTCGGACGCTGTTCGGTCTCGGTGCGGTCGGAGAGGCTGCGCCGCAGCCGCTTCTCGAAGTCGGCCAGGTGGTTCAGCATGATCTCGCGCGCGCCCTCCGGATCGTGGCGGCGGACCGCCTCGACGATCTCCTCGTGCGCTTTCTGGGTCGCGCGGCCGGACTTCTCGTCGCGCAGGTCGCGGATCGAAGGGACGAGCAGCTCGCGGTAGGCCTCCACGGTCGCCTCGAGGACCTCGTTGCGCGCGGCGCGCGCGAGCTCCACGTGGAAGTCCATGCTCGCATCCGCGTGCGTGATCGGCTCGCGCAGGAGCGGGCGCGCGTGCTCCACGTTCTGCTGCAGGCGGGAGACGCCCGCGGCGTCCGCGCGCTGCGCGGCGAGCTCGGCCGTGGCGGCCTCGACGACCTTCCGCGCCTCGGCGAGCTCGGAGAGGGTCATCCGCTTCAGCCGGATCAGCGTCGAGATCGACTCCGCCACGCGGTCGGTGTTCGCGTCGGCGACGAACGCACCGCCCATGGCCCCGACCTTCACCCGGATCAGACCACGGGCCTCGAGGACCCGCAGCGCGTCGCGCACGGTGATGCGCGAAACACCGAACTGCTCCGCGAGCTCGCGCTCCGATTGCAGGCGATCCCCTGCCGAAAGCTCGGCGGCAAAGATCGCGCGTTCGATCTGCGAAACGATCTCGCCGGACGCGCGAGATTGCCGCACAGGCGTGAACACCGCGAGAATCCTAACCCTGGCCAATCTCTTCCCCGGGCTCCGCCCGCTCCGTCATCGCAACTTCGCGCTTTACTTCGGCGGGCTCACCGTTTCCCAGATCGGCGACTGGATGGAGACGACCACGACCTCGTGGCTCCTCTACCAGATCACCGGCGACCCGATCCTGCTCGGCCTGGCCGGTGGGATCCGCGCCGCGTCGATCATCGTGTTCGGTCTGCTCGGCGGTGCGCTCGCGGATCGCACCGATCGTCGCCGGACGCTCTTCGTCACCCAGACCGGCTTCGCCCTCGCGTCGCTCATCCTCGGCTCGCTCGTGCTCACCGGCAGGGTCGCGCCGTGGCACATCTACGCCTTCAGCGCTCTGAACGGCGCGCTCGGCTCATTCGACGCCCCGGCGCGCCGCGCCCTCTTCCCGGGACTGGTGCCACGCGTCGAGATGCAGAGCGCCGTGGTGCTGAACGCGGCCGTGTTCCGTCTCGCCCGCCTCGTCGGGCCCGCGGTCGCCGGCGTGGTCATCGCCACGTACGGGCCGGCCACGTCGTACTTCGCGAACGTGGCGAGCTACGCAGCGATCCTCGTGGCGTTGGCGCTGATGCACGTGCCGCGCACCACGCTGCGGCCGGCTGCGTCGTTCCTCCGTGACGTCGCGGATGGCCTGCGCTACACGCTCCGCCGCCCGCTCCTGCGCGCGGTGCTCCTGCTCGAGTCGACGCACAGCCTCTTCGGTGTGAACACAGCGCTCATCACGATCCTCGCGACGGACGTGCTGCACGCCGGCCCCGAAGGCCTCGGGCTCCTGCTCAGCGCGCAGGCCGTTGGCGCGCTGCTCGGGACCACCGCGCTCGTCATGAGCGGCGACATCGAGCGCAAGGGTCGCGCGATGATCGTGTCCGGCGCGGTCTACTGCGCGACGCTCGCGCTCCTCGCGACGGCGGGACGCTTCGAGGTCGCCGCGATCCTGCTCATGCTCACAGCGGTCAGCGACGCCTTCTGGACCGCGATGCGCAACACCATGTTCCAGCTCCAGACCGACGAGATCTACCGGGGCCGCAGCCTCTCGACCGTGCTCCTCGCGGGACGCGGATTCACACAGGCTTCGCAGCTGGAGTCGGGCGTCGCGGTCGCCGTCGGCGGCCCGGCGTTCGCGCTCGTCTCGGGCGCCGCGGTCATCGCCCTCGTGCTCGGCGCGGTGAACGCGCGGACGGCGCAGGTCCGCGATTTCCGGGGGATCCCCGACGCGATCGCCGCGGCGACGGCGGTCGCGACGGAACTCGGCGGCGGCGAGGGCTAAGCCACCTGCGACCGCGCCTACTCGAGGATCTCGCGCTCGGGCCAGCCGCGGTCATCTTCGAGCCGCAGCGTCAGCAGCGCATCACGGGCGACGAGCGCATCGCAGGCGTCGCGATAGTCCGCGTAGAGCCGCGCGAAGCCGTCGAACCCCTCCAGGCCGCGCGCACGCGCATACGGTGAGGCAAGCTTCCACGCGAGCTGGTAGGTCTCCCACGCGGCACCACGCGCATCGCAGGTCGATCGCAGCGCCGCGCGCACCTCGAGCGTTCGCAGGTAGACGAGGCGCGGCTCGGCGGCGCGAATGGTGTCCAGCACGGCGTCGAAGTAACGGCCGAGCGCCGCGGGGTCGGCGTCCATGAGCAGGAGATCGGTCATGTTCCCGTGGAACAGCAGGCCGTCACCGACGACGAGCAGGCCGCCGTCCTGCGCGCCGAGGAACCCGCGCCAGCTGTCGCGGCAGCGGTCGATGTAGGCGTCGATCGACACATCCAGCCAGGGCGCGTACGGGTGCGCGAGCTGCTGCCCGACGCGCAGCAGGGGACTTCCTTCGCTCACCACGTGAGCGCCCAGCCCGCGCCGCCCGAGGTCGTCCGCGATGCGCCGCGCGTTCGTCGACTTGCCGGCGCCGATGATCCCTTCGATGAAGATCAGCCGCATTGCGGCGTCTCAGTCGAGATCGGAGAGTGCTCCTGCGAGGCGCGCCTTCTCGACGGCATAGACCCAGGTCTTGTCGATGACGAAGCGACTGGTGAGCGCCTCGGCGACGCGGCGGATCTCATCCTTCGTGTAGACCTTGATCGCGCCGAGATTCGCCGCGAGGTAATTGCGCTGCGCGCTCTCCTCCAGGTAGAGCGCGGCGGTCACGCATTCGGGGATATCTGAGCCGACGACGAGCGCGCCGTGGCCGCGGAGGAGCACCGCCTTCCCGCCGCCCATGTCGCGGGCCACGGGCCCGCCGAGCGCGTCGGTGCGGATCAGCTCGGGATTGTCGTGCACCGGGATCGTTCCGCCGAAGAACGCGCCGGCATTCGACGCGGCCTCGAGCGGCCTGCCCGCCACGGCAAACGCGGTCGCGTAGAGCGGATGGAAGTGCGCGACGCTGCGCACGTCGGGCCGCGCGCGATACGCCGCGAGATGGATCGCGGTCTCCGCAGGCGGAAGTGCCTTCTCGGAGAGCTGCGCACCGTCCGAGACCCGCACCGACGCAACGAGGTCCGGCCGGAGCGTCAGCCGGCTCGCGCCGCGGTCGCAGATGTAAATGGCGTCCCCATCACGGACCGAGATGTGGCCATGCATGTCGAAGAGGCCGGCCACTGCGAGGACCCGCGTCGCGGTGGCGACCTCCAGCCGGACGTCGCGCTCGGCGCTCACGTCGGGTAGCCCTCGGGCGATTCGTCAGACGTCCAGTGCCCGAGGCGCGAGTACCGGCGGCGATAGCGGAGCAGCGGGTCCCAACGCTTCTCATCGATGCGATGCGCGACGATCTCGCCCACGTAGAGCTGATGATCGCCGGTCGGCGTGCTGTGGGCGACGCGGCACCACAGGATCGCGATGCTCCCATCGACCCCCGGCGCGCGCAGCCCGGACGGCGCCTCGACGGCGTGGATCTTCAGTGTCGCGAACTTGTCCGGCCCGGCCGCGGACTTCCCCGCCGCCACCGCGATGTCCTGCTGCGAGTCATGCAGCAACGACACGCTGAACTCGCCGCTGTCCTTGATGAGCCGAGCGGTCCGCGATCCGGGGTGCTCGGCGATGGCGATCATCGCGGGCGACAGCGAGACGTACATCGCGGTGCCCGTCGCGCAGGAACGCTGGCCGTCGTGAGCCGCGCCGATGATCGCGACGGGGTGCGCGATGCGCGACAGCACGGTGCGCGCGAGCTCGTACACGTCGGCGGTCGTCGCGGTCACGGCGCTCAGCGCTGCGGACGCCAGGCGTCGAAGTGGCGCTCCAGCCGCTGCAGCGCGTACGTGAGCAGCATGCCTGTCGCGGCGATGAAGAAGAGCCCGGCGAAGACCTTCGAGCTTTGGAAGGTGGCGCCCGCGATCGCCATCATCCGGCCGATGCCGTGCTGTGCGGCCACAAGCTCGCCGACGACGACCCCAATAAGAGCGTGGCCGATCCCGAGGCGCAGGCCGGTGAGGATGAAGGGGACCGAGCCGGGGAGCGCGATCGTGCGGAAGATGTCGAGGTCCGTCGCCCCGAACGAGTGCGCCACCCGGATGAGGTGCGCGTCGAGGTTGCGGACACCAGCGGTCGTGTTTATGAGGATGGCGAAGAACGCGCCGAGGAAGATGACCGCGATCTTCGACTCGACGCCGATGCCGAACCAGATGATGAACAGCGGCAGGAGCACGATGCGCGGCGTGGCGTAGAGGAAATTGACGAACGGGTCGAATGCGTAGCGGACCCGCGGATACCAACCGAGCAGCAGGCCAAGGACGATGCCGGTGAAGGCCGCCGCGGCGTAGCCGATGAAGAACTCCTGGCCCGAGACCGCGAGGTCCTGTGCGAGCTCGCCGTCGGCGATAAGGTCGCCGAACGAAGCAATGACGTCGCTCGGTGACGGCAGGAAGAGCTTCGAGACGATCCGCGCGGTGCCCACGATCTGCCAGAGGCCGAAGAACACGATCACCGCCGCCGTGCCGATGACGAGCGGCTCGTGCTTGTGGAACCAGGACCGCTCGGGCAGCGGCGTCGTGATGATTAGCGGGTTGTCCTGCGGAACGCGCGTCTTGGCCTGCAGTGGCAGGGGCGTGCCCGTCACGTCGGCGGGGAAATACGGCACGGTGTCGTACTTCGGCGGCGGGACGGCGGCGGGGTCGACGCGGCGAGTGTCGGCCATCAGGCGGTTGCGGCCATCGTGTCGCGGGCCGCCTCCTCTCGGATGCTCTCCCAGATGCGCGTCTCGATCTCAAGGAAGCGCGGGTCGCGCTTCACGCGCAGGTCGCGCGGGCGCGGCAGGTCGACCGTGAGGATCTCCTTCACGCGTCCAGGCCGCGCGGTGAACACGATCACGCGATCGGCCAGGTACACCGCCTCGACGATGTCGTGGGTGATGAAGACCGCCATCTTGCGCGTCGCGTTCCACACGCGCAGCAGCTCGAGCTGCATCGTCTCGCGCGTCTGCGCGTCGAGAGCGGCGAAGGGCTCGTCGAGCAGAAGCACCGCAGGGTCGACCGCGAGCGCCCGCGCGAGGTTGGCGCGCTGCTGCATCCCTCCGCTCAGTTCAAGAGGGAACGCCTCCTCGAAGCCCCTGAGCGCGACGAGGTCGATGAAGTGCTGCGCGCGCTCACGGGCCTCGGCCGGCTTGGCGCCCTGGAGCTCGAGGCCGTACGCGATGTTCTTCGACACGGTCCGCCATGGCAGCAGGCTCGGCTGCTGGAACACCATGGCGCGGTCACGGCCGGGCGCGGTGATGTCCTTGCCGCCGAGCGAAAGGGTCCCCGACGTCACGGGCAAAAGGCCGTCGACGGCGTTCAGGAAGGTGGTCTTGCCGCAGCCCGACGGGCCGACGATCGCGACGAACTCGCCGTCCACCACGTCCAGGCTCACACCGTCGACGGCAAGGAGCATGTCGCCGAACCGCTGCCGGCGGTGATGGATGACCACGTCACGCGCCTGAAGGTCCACCGGTGTCAGTCTGCCCCCGGGGGTTCCTTTGGTCCAATGGTATTAACATTCGCCGCGGCGAACCGGGATGCTCCGGTATCCGTATGGCTCACGAGGAGGTGGATCTGGTGCGTAGAACGCTCTCGATCGGTCTCGCGCTCTTCGGTGTCCTCGCCGCAGCGTGTGGCGGCACCCCGGCCAGCCAGGCAAGCCCAACGATCGCTGCGACGCCAACGGATTCAGCGAAGCCGACCACCGCGGAGACCGCGGACCAGGCCATGGCGCGCCTGTACGACCTAGCTAAGGCCGAGGGGAAGGTCGCGGCGTACTCCTCGATGAACGCCGACGACGGCAAGAAGGTCTTTGGCGCGTTCGAGGGGAAGTTCCCCGGCGTCAAGGTCGAGCACACGCGCGCCTCGGGTGAGGTGCTCACCACCAAGGTGGTCACGGAGAAGAAAGCGGGTCAGGACCTCTTCGACGTGGTGGAGTCGAACCTCTTCGAGGTCGGCTACATCATCGAGCAGGGCTACACCCAGAAGTACAACAGCGCTTCCGCCGCGGACTTCCCCGCGGAGGTGAAGGGACCGAACGGCGAGTTCATCGCCGCGCGCCTGAACAACGACATCCCGGGCATCAACACGCAGAAGCTTCCCGCCGGTCTGACCATCAAGACCTGGAAGGACCTGTGCGCGCCCGCGCTCTCCGGCAAGATCGCCGTCGAGCAGGGCGATGTCGTCGTGTACTCCGCGCTGCGCAAGATCCTCGGCGACGCCGAGGCGCAGACCGTCCTCAAGTGCATCGCGGCGAACAAGCCGTCGCTGCGCAGCGGTCACACCGACATGGCCAACCTCCTCGCCGCGGGTGAGTTCGCCGTCACGCTGTCCTCGAACGGCCACCGCCTCGCCCAGCTCAGGTACGAGGAGAACAAGCCCATCGTGTGGGGCCAGACCGATCCGATCATCACCGACGTCCAGGCCATCGCTCTCGCGAACAAGACGCCGCACCCGAACGCGGCGCGGCTGCTCATCGAGTGGCTGACCTCGACCGACGGCCAGAAGGCCATCCAGTCGACGGGCCGCGTCCCGGCGAACCCGAAGGTCCCGCCGAAGTACCCCGACCTCAACAACTGGGCGAAGATCTTCTACGTGAGCCTCGCGCTGCGCGCGGACTTCGACAAGGACCAGCTCTTCTGGAACACGACATTCGGCATCAAGTAACCGCGTAGTGACCGCGACGACGATTGCGCGCCGCGCCGGGATACGACTTCCGGCGTGGCGCGCCGACGCCGTGCTCGTCGGCGCGGCCGTCCTCGTGCTCGGGTACCTCACCATCGTCCCCCTCGCGATGCTCGTGCTGGGCGCGGTGTCCGCGAGCGGCAGCGCGCTCGACTTCAAGTTCACGACGAAGTACCTCGAGCGCGTCCTCACCGATCAGGCCTCGCTCGAGCTCATGGCCAACTCCGTCATGTACGCGTCGGGCGCGGCGGCCGTGGCGTTCGCCATCGGCACGGGCGTCGCCTGGGCGGTGGAGCGGAGCAACATCCCCGCCCGAAGCCTCTGGTACGGGCTCGCGCTCGTGCCGCTCATCGTGCCCGGCATCGTCCACACCATCGCGTGGCTGTTCCTGCTGAGCCCGGAGATCGGGTGGATCAACGCGCCGCTCAAGGCGTTCCTCGGCTTCTCGTTCTCGGTCTACAGCCTGCCGGGGATGATCTGGGTCGAGGGCCTCCACACCGCGCCGCTGGCGTTCGTGCTCATGAGCGCCGCCTTCCGCGCGATGGATCCGAGTCTCGAGGAGGCCTCTGCCGCGGCGCACGCGAACGCGTGGAAGACGTTCCGCCGCGTCACCCTGCCACTGCTCCTGCCCAGCGTCGCCTCGGTGCTGCTCATCCTCTTCGTGCGCGCGCTCGAGGGCTTCGAGGTGCCCGCGATCATCGGCATCCCGGGCGGCGTCTACGTCTACACCTCACGCATCTACCTCTCGCTCAAGCTCTACCCGCCGAATTTCGGCCTCGCCGCGGCCTACGGCCTGGTTCTGCTGGGCATCTCCGTCGTCGGCCTGGTGCTGCACCGCCGTGCGACGCGGCGCATCGAACGCTACGCGACCGTCACCGGCAAGGCCTTCCGCCCCCGCCGCGTCGACCTGGGCCGCTTCCGCTTCGTCGCGATCGCGTTGCTCGGCCTGTATGCGGTGCTCGCGGTGGCGCTTCCGTTCCTCGTGCTCGTCTATGCGAGCTTCGTCCGCGTGTACTCCGTCCCCTCGCTCGACTCGTTCAAGGAGCTCACGCTCTCGAACTACGCGTTCATCACCTCCGACGAGCTCACGCGGACCGCGGTGTTCAACAGCGTCATCCTCGGCGTGGCCGCGGCGACGCTGGTCGTCGCGCTTACCGCGGTCATCGCTTGGGTCACGGTGCGCACGCGGCTACCCGGGCGAGGGCTACTCGACTTTCTGGCCTTCGTGCCGATCACGATCCCCGGCATCGTCATGGGCATCGCGCTCATCTGGGTCTACTTCACGATCCCGATCCGCATCTACGGCACGCTCTGGATCCTGCTCGTGGCCTACGTGACGCGGTATCTGCCGTACGGCATCCGCGGGACGAGCGCCGCGCTCATCCAGGTCCATCGCGAGCTCGAGGAGGCCGCCGCCGCGGCGGGCGCGCGCTGGTGGCCGACCTTCCGCCACATCATCATCCCGCTCCTGCGGCCGGCGCTCGTGGGCACCTGGATCTACATCTTCATCATCAGCCTCCGCGAGCTCGGGAGTGGCGTCCTGCTCTACTCGACCCAGAGCGTCGTGCTGGCCGTGCGCATCTTCGACCTGCGGGACTCCGGCAACTACACGACCATCGCGGCGCTTTCGGTATTCCTCATCATCATCCTGGTGATCCTCGTGACGGTGCTCCAGCGTCTCGGCGGCCGGACGGTCCGCGAGGCATGACGCTCGCCGTCGAATCCCTCCGCAAGACGTTCACCCTGGACCGCGGGCAAGTGCGCGCGGTCGAGGACGTCTCCTTCACGGTCGAGGACGGCCGCTTCTTCACGCTGCTCGGCCCGTCCGGCTGCGGCAAGACGACGACGCTTCGCTGCGTCGCGGGCCTCGAGCGGCCGGAGGGCGGCACGATCACGCTCGACGAGACCGTGTTCTCCGGGCCGGGTCGGTTCGTGCCGACCTACTCGCGTGACATCGGCATGGTCTTCCAGAGCTACGCGATCTGGCCGCACATGACCGTCTTCGAGAATGCCGCGTTCCCGCTGCGCGTCGCCGACAAGCGTCCGCCCGAGGCGGAGATCCGGCGCATGGTCGGCGAGGCGCTCGCGCTCGTCGGCCTCGAGGGGCTCGAGGAGCGGCCCGCACCGCAGCTCTCCGGCGGCCAGCAGCAACGGCTCGCGCTCGCGCGCGCGCTGGTGCGCAGTCCGAAGCTGCTGCTCCTCGACGAGCCCCTTTCCAACCTCGACGCGAAGCTGCGCGAGCGCATGCGTATCGAGCTGCGCCAGCTGCAGCGCCGGCTCGGCATCACCACGATCTACGTCACCCATGATCAGGGTGAGGCGCTGTTCCTCTCGCATCGGGTAGCGGTGATGCAGAACGGGCGCATCGTCCAGGAGGGCACGCCACGCGAGCTCTACGCGCATCCGGCGTCCGGCTTCGTCGCGGACTTCGTCGGCGAGGCGACCTTCCTCGCCGGCGTGGTCGTCCCAGAAGGTTTGCGTGCACTCGGCGGAACGGTCCGGTGTTCCCTCTCCGATGGGTTGGCCCTGGGCGAGCAGGGACTCCTGGTGCTGCGTCCTGAGAACATCACCGTGCGCGCGGCAGCGTCCGGCGCGCCGAACGAGTTCGCCGGCACCCTGCGCGTCGCCGCGTTCCTGGGCGACCGATTGGACTGCGTAGTCGAGCTGGGGGACCTGCTCGTACGGGCCCGCGCACACCCCTCGACCACGCTGCGCCGCGATCAGCAGGTGTGGGTCGAGTTCCCGATCGAGCATTGCGTCGCGATCCCGGATGACGGCTGGCGACCCCGCGCTCTTGCGCGTACTTTCGAGGCTGACGAGGCTTAGGAGGTCACCGATGGCCACCACCCTGAAGACGACGACCAAGACGCCGACCGACCTGCGCGAATGGCTCAAGAGGATCGACGAGATCGGCGAGCTGCAGGTCGTCACCGGGGCGAACACCGACGAGGACATCGGCATGGCGACCGAGATCCTCGGCCGCACCCGGCCCTCGAAAGCCACGATCTTCGACGAGATCGTCGGCTACAAGAAGGGTTGGCGCGTGCTCTCGAACGGCCTCGGCTCCTTCAAGCGCATCGCCGTGACGCTCGGCCTACCGCTCGACGCGACGCCGCACGAGCTGGTGAAGGTTTGGCAAGACCGGGTGCGCAAGGGCATCCGGCTCGTGCCGGCCGAGGTCGTGAAGGACGGCCCGGTCTTCGAGAACGTGATGCGCGGTTCCGAGGTCGACGTCCTGAAGTTCCCATCGCCGAAGTGGCACGAATTCGACGGCGGCAAGTTCCTCGGCACGGGGTCGTTCGACATCACGAAGGATCCCGACGAGGGCTGGGTCAACCTCGGCTGCTATCGCGTGATGGTGCAGAACAAGAACACGCTCGGCTTCTACATCTCTCCCGGGAAGCACGGGCGCCAGCACCGCGACAAGTGGTTCGCGCGCGGCGAGAAGATGCCGGTGGCGTTCGTACCCGGCGGCGACCCGCTCCTCTTCCTCGCGGCGTGCACCGAGATCCCGTACGGCGTCACCGAGTACGACTGGGCGGGTGGCGTGCGCGGTACGCCGTATCGCGTGATGCCCGGCCCGGTCACCGGCCTCCCGATCCCGGTGGACGCCGAGATCGTCATCGAGGGCTTCGCCGACGGGACGGACAAGATGCCGGAAGGTCCGTTCGGCGAATGGACCGGGTA
>WNFB01001634.1_pt1 | contig 19245 bp, 17 predicted proteins | sample 5400501 | NCBI WGS metagenome assembly WNFB01 (sample SAMN13153341, study PRJNA577476) | soil metagenome | isolation source: 200 cm saprolite under Douglas fir tree site 2 hole 1 | place: USA:California | collected 2015-04-18 | reverse complement strand
AGTACTCGCGTTGTTGGCGACTCCAATCGTCGAAGAATTGCGAGTCGCGCAGCGTGAAGCTTGCCAGGAACGGACCGTGGGTCAGGCGCGTGGCCTGCTCGAGCTGTGCCAGCAACTCTTCATGCGCCTGGCCTGCCAGCGGTTCAATCCCGCGCCCTACTTGCTTGCTGGCAGATTCGACGAGGCGGAGATCCAGGATGAGCGGGCTGTCCTGATCGAATCCAAGCGTATCGCGCTCAACCAGCAGGTGAGCCCGCTCGCCTGGTCCGTGACAGCGCTCAAGGAGCTTGCGTAGCTCGAATAGGGTAGCGCGTAAGGCTGTCCGTCCGTGCTCGGCGTCCAGCTCTGGCCAGAACGATTCGGACAGCGTTTTGCGCGCGTGAGTCCCACCTTCCACAGCCAGGTAGACGAGCAGGGCCAGCGCCTTGCGTGTGGAGAAGGTGAGCGTGTCCTCACCATGCTTCACTATTGGTTCGCCAAGCAGCGACAAGTGTAACTTGCTCATCATCTACTCCTGTTGTCCACTGGACGATAACGACAGAAAAGGTTCTGCCATTCCATCTTCCCTCGCGGATGCGTCGTGATCACAGCTTAGCTTTGCAGGCGACTCTGCTGGTAGAGCCAGCGGACAAACGCCAGCCGTTTGTATTTGGGCAAAGAAGGATATAAGGTGTTGGGCGACCTCCTCAGGATGTTCTGGAGGCGAGCCAGTGTCCAGCGTTGGCAATGACGACACTTTTCACATGAGTCGCATACTGCTGAACTTGCTTTCCAACCTCTGCCCCCTTTCTATGGTCTCCTCCCATCGCAAGAACGGGTATGGAGAGTTTTTTCTGACGGAGTTGTTGGACATGTGGAACATCCTGTGACAGAGTGCTGTAGTAACTGATGTAGGCATTCAAATGAGATGACCCAATCAGGTTATGGGCATAGTTTGCCTTATCCTCTTGTGTAATAGTGTCGGCAACGACAGGAGGCACGCTGTCTCGGAAGTACTCCATCACAAACTGTTCCTCGCGCCCCTGCGATCACGACATGGGGCATGACCACAGGCACGGGAGTTTGCGCACCGCTCTGTGGTATTACCATCTTCTCTTGGGTAATGTTTGTTTCTGGTACCTCTTTTATATCAGTCACTTCCTCTCTTACAAGGAGTCATGTGCGCAAACAGTGCCTCCTCATCGAACGGCACGCTCGTCGACAGCGATGAGCGTGCGTGATATCATCTGCGACGAAGGGAAGCCCAATTGCCTTCAGGCAAACCGCTACCGGGTCTCAGTTGGGACTGCTGAAGGATCAGCTAGAAAAGCAAGCGCAACTCATGGGCTGCCCGCTCCAGTTGTTCGCGGAACTGGGGTGCCGCGATGGCGATCAGGCTGCGAGCTCGCTCAGCGGTACTGCGCCCGAACAGCATGGTCCTGCCATACTCGGTGACCACGTGGTGGACGTGCGCCCGGGTGGTAGTGACCGCAGACCCTGGCGTCAGAGTGGGCACGATGCGCGAGACCTGTCCATCAATCGACGGGAGTTCGTATGGCATGTTGCCTGCGCTGGCCTGGGGTGTGCGGGCCGTCGCGGCGAATGTCAGAATCGGTACCCCGTGTGGAGCATCGGCTGCGCCCTGGAGAAAATCTATCTGCCCGCCCGCTCCGCTATAGTGGGTTGTGCCAATCGACTCGGAACAGACCTGCCCGGTCAGATCCACCTCCAGGGCACTATTGATGGCCACCATATGGTCAAATTGACTGATGTTCTCGATATCGTTGGTATAGCTGATCGAACGCAGCTCAACTATGGGATTATCATCCAGAAAGTCCAGCAGGCGGCGCGACCCCACCACAAAGCTGGCGACTATCTTGCCACGGTCAATGTTCTTGCGGGCGCCGGTAATGACTCCCCGCTCGACGAGGTCGATCACACCATCGGAGAACATTTCGCTATGGATGCCCAGATCACGCCGATCAGTCAATGCCTGGAGGACGGCATCGGGAATGGCCCCGATACCCAGTTGCAACGTTGCCCCATCCTCGATCAGCTCTGCTACCTGCCGAGCTATCTCCCGCTGCGTTTGGTTGAGCGTTTGTTGCCCCACCTCATGGAGGGGCCCATCCCACTTCACGGCATAATCCAGCCGGGAAACATGCACGAAGCTATCGCCGTGGGTCCAGGGTACCTGCGGATTCACAAGGGCAACGACCTGGCGGGCATAATCGACTGCCTCACGAGCTGCATCGACGGAAGGACCCAGGGAGCAATAGCCATGCTTGTCGGGGGGCGAAACCTGAATGAACGCCACGTCGAGCGGCCATGGTCCGCCTGGCTTGAAGAGGGTCGTAACATAGGACAGGAACGTTGGCGCATAGCTGGCCCGCCCAGCGTTGACGGCTTCCCGTTCGCTCGCACCGACGAAGATCGTGTTCACATTAAAGTGCCCCTTCCAGCGCGGGTCCATATAGGGAACTGGGCCAAACGAGAGGGTCGGGAGGAGCTCAACGTCCTGTAGTTCCTCCCCGCGGGCGACCAGTGCCTCGATGAGTGGTGTCGGAGTTGAACACCTCCCGTGCAGAAACACGCGGTTGCCTGACTTGACGACTTGCACGGCCGTCTTTGCGTCACACCATGTGGTCATGTTGCACCTCATTCTCTATGATCAACTTGAACAAATAATTGACTCATTCCGCAGCGCTCGGTGCTGCCCTCGCTTATGCTTCGCCTCGTTCCCACTCCGCACTGAACGCTGGAACCGGGATCTGCCCCTGCGGTCCCATCGGGACGATGCCAAGTTCACGGCTGAGCTGCCGGGCGGCGATCGCCACGATGGCTGTGAAGGTGGGGTAGGCCAGTTCCATTTCACCTAGTTTCTCGACCGGCATATCCGCCGTAATACAGGTTGCAACGAGCTGGAGGACCTCCAACGCCTGCTCACCCAGGATATGTGCGCCCAGGATGCGATGGGTTGTAGTTGATACGATGAGTTTACAGAAGCCCTCTCTGTGACCATCAATGAGGGCACGGTCCAGCGCTTTGTACGGCACCACTGCCACGACGCAGTCATGGGCGGCACGTGCTCGTTCTTCGGTCAGGCCAACGCTGCCATACTCCGGGTCTGTAAAGCCGCCATGCGGGACGATCTCGTGTCTATAGGTGCGCTTGCTACCCAGGACGGCATTTCCCGCGGCTAGCGCTCCCTCCCCCATTGCGCTTTGCACCAACATCATGCGCCCGGTAATATCTCCGGCCGCGTAGATGTGTGGGGCCGTCGTTTGCAGGTAGTCGTCGACCACGATGTAGCCGCGCTCGCTCTTTACGCTCGCGGCGGCGAGATTCAGCTCCTCCACGTTCCCCTGCCAGCCTACGGAGAGCACGACTGCCTCGGTGGTAAGCTGGCGGACCTCACCTTCGTGCTTGTAGAACAAGCGCAAGGGCCCCTCCTGTTGCTCGATCCGCTCGATCCCGCCGATGTTCGTGATCACAGTGATGCCGTGCCGCTGGAACGCCCTGGCGATCCCATGTGACACCGCTTCATCCTCAAGCATCAGAATCCGTGGTGCAACTTCGAGAACGTGTACCTGGGCACCAAACGCCGCAAAGCAGGAGGCTAACTGACACCCGGTCGCGGCACCGCCCACCACTACCACCTGGCGCGGCAGCTTCTGCAACGACCACATATCGCTATGCGTCAGCGCGTACTCGCTGCCTGGGAAGGGAATCCGACGAGCATGGCCACCCACGCAGAGGATGAACTTCTCTCCCTGCAAGGTAGTCCCATCGCTGAGTGCAATGCTGTGTTCGTCAACGAAACGAGCTTCACCGGAGTTCGCAAAGACCGTCACTCCAGTCTGCTCCAGGTGACTTTGTAACTGTTTTTTCTCGTGGATTCGATGGACGATTTTCCGCGTCTGCGCCAGTAACGACGCGAAATCTACGGTTGGCTTTTGCCCCGCGAGTCCGTAATCGGCGTACTGCTCCGCATCACGCACGAGCCGCGCCGCCTTAGCGAGCACACGTGTTGGCACACAGCCATCGTTAGTGCAGGTTCCTCCCATCTGCTCGCGCTCGACCAGCGCGACGGTCGCGCCCAGTTCCCGCGCCCGCACTGCTGCCGTCGTCCCGGCGGGTCCTCCACCTATGACAATCAGGTCAAACATCTCAAGCCTCCTTTTTGCGTTGTCCCCCGGTCTGCCCCCTTTCAAGTAGAGGTTTTTTCGAACACCCCTTCGGGACGGCGGGGAAGGAGATCAGGTTCCACCAAGCCCCAGGCTTGCCGCCCCTGACACCCCGCCAGGGGTTGGGCTCCAAGGGAAACGGCGTCCAGAGGCACACTTCCCAATAATCTATGCCTGTAAGCGGTCCATGCTGGAAACGATGCTGGCCGCCTGAAGGGAAGCCAGCGGACTTACATGGCCTCGAATATCGCTGCGATCCCCTGCCCCCCACCGATGCACATCGTGACCAGCGCATACTTGCCGCCGGTGCGACGCAGTTCGTAGAGCGCCTTCAACGTCAGCAGGCAGCCCGTCGCGGCTACTGGATGACCCAGCGAGATGCCACTGCCATTCGGGTTCGTGCGCTCCATGGGCAGGTCCAGATCCCGAATCACCGCAATGGCCTGGGCGGCAAATGCTTCATTCAGTTCAATCGTATCCATGTCCTGGACCGTCAGGCCGGCACGCTCAAGGGCCTTTTTCACCGCGGGGACGGGTCCTATGCCCATATATTTGGGCTCCACCCCAGCAAATGCGTAAGCCACCAGCCGACCTAAAGGCTTCAAGCCCCGCTGCTTGGCCTGGCTTTCCTCCATCAACACGACGGCGGCCGCCGCATCGTTCATTCCAGAGGCGTTGCCCGCCGTCACTGTCCCATCCTTTGTGAAGACCGGGCGCAATTTAGCCAGTACTTCCATGGTTGTATTCGCCTTGACATGCTCATCGGTATCGAAGGCCACCATCTTCCCTTTGACCGTCACTTCAATGGGCAGGATTTGCTCTTTGAAGTAGCCGGCCTGGATGGCGGCGGCGGCTCGCTGGTGACTTTGGAGCGCCAACTCATCTTGCTGCTCGCGGCTGATGCCCCACTTGGCTGCGACGTTTTCAGCAGTTACGCCCATGTGGTAATTATTAAACGGATCGGTGAGGCCTCCCACGACCGGGTCAATCAGCTTACCATCGCCCATGCGCATGCCCCAGCGTGCACCCGGGACCCAGTATGGGCCGCGGCTCATGACCTCGGCCCCGCCTGCAACGACCACGCTGGCATCGCCCATTCCAATCATCTGGGCCGCGGATACAATAGCCTGCAAGCCGCTGCCACATAAGCGATTGAGCGTGAAGGCCGGCGTTTCGACTGGCAGACCGCCGTTCACTGCCGCGACCCGAGCCAGATACATGTCATGGGTATCCGTATGGATCACGTTACCGAAGATCACGTGTCCCACCTCTTCCGGTTTGATTGTCGCACGCTTGACTGCTTCGCGGACCACGGCGGCCCCCAACTCCGTAGGGGCTTTGTCCTTCAAGCTTCCACCATAGGTTCCAATGGCGGTGCGAACACCGCTCAAGACAACGATTTCTGGTTGTACCATCTGCTTTCTCCTTTGCTGCTACTCGTTTTCTCTTCCTTTTCCTCTATCTTCTGTTTTCTTCCCTCCACCTATCCGGACGCGCTCGTCTGCTCTTCGGGCACACTGAGCGAGACCTTCGGGTGACACTGAACGTCTCTGGCATTGGCCCTGTCAGAGACCAGGATGTCAATTAGTGCGGTGTTTTCTCACCGGCCTTATAGTTGTAGAAGCCACGCCCGCTCTTGCGCCCGAGCCGGCCAGCGGCCACCATCTGGCGCAGGAGCGTGGGTACGGCGAACCGGGACTCTTTGAACTCCTCGAACAGCACATCAGCAACGTGGGCTGCGGTATCCAGTCCGACGAAGTCGAGCAGCGTGAATGGCCCCATGGGGTAGCTCGCCCCCAACATCATGCCGACGTCGATATCCTCTTTGGACGCGAATCCTTGCTCGAGCATGCGAACCGCATCGAGCATGTATGGCACGAGCAGGTAATTGACGATAAAGCCAGCGCGATCCTTGCTCACAATCATGCGCTTTCCCAGACGCTCACCCACCGCACGGACGGCTTCGAGCGTCTCATCAGAGGTGGTGAGCGTACGCACGAGCTCGACCAACTGCATGGTCGGCACCGGATTGAAGAAGTGCATGCCCAGCACGCGGTCTGGCCTCTTTGTGGCTGTCGCCAGTTGAATGATAGGAATCGAACTCGTGTTGCTTGCCAGGATCGCGTCTGGTGGGCAGATCTGATCGAGCTGCGCAAACAGGTCCCGCTTGAGGTGCAAGTCCTCGATGGCTGCTTCAAGCACCAGGTCACGATCGGCGAAGTCTTCCAACCGCGTCGTCCCGCGCACTCTGATTCGGGCTGCCTCCTGGTCTGCGGCTGTCAGTTTACCACGTTTCACTGCCGACTGCATGGATGCCTCGATGCGTTCGAGCCCCTTGGCCAGCAACTCGTCGTTGATCTCACGCACGAGGACATCGTAGCCGGCAAGCGCGCATACCTCGGCGACGCCGGCGCCCATCAGCCCGACTCCTATGACGCCAATGCGCTGAATCTCCATAGTACTCTTCTCCTTCCGCTCAGTGTCCCCCTTGTGGAGGGTGACTGACTGAGTGATTCTTTAATCAGACAAACTTCCGGCATATTCCGGTTTGGATGACAGCCCGATCCAGCTACGAGAACAGGCGCAGGTTATAGGCGGCCCGCTCCAACTGTTCGCGGAACTGGGGCGCTGCAATGGCGATCAGGCTGCGGGCCCGCTCAGCGATACTGCGCCCAAGCAGGTCGACCCTGCCATACTCAGTGACCACATAACGAAGGTGGGCACGTGTGGTGGTGACTGCCGCCCCAGGCATCGGAATGGGCACAATGCGCGAGATCTGCCCATCGACCGGTGCGATCGCATATGGATGTGTCTCCCCACCGGTCTTGGGCGCCTTAGCTGTCGCGGCGAGCGCCAGAATCGGTCGCCCGTGCGGGGCCAGGGCGGCCCCACGCATGAAATCCATCTGCCCCCCTACTCCACTATACTGGATCGTTCCAATCGACTCGGCACAGACCTGCCCGGTCAGATCCACCTGCAAGGCGCTATTGACGGACACAAAATGGTCGAATTGGCGAATGATTTGCGGGTTGTTGGTGTAGGTAACCGGGTACATTTTGACCGCGGGATTATTATCAAGAAAGTCCATCAGGCGTTGCGACCCTATGACAAAACAGGTGACCATCTTGCCACGATCGAGGGCCTTGCGGGCGCCGGTAATGACTCCTCGCTCGACAAGGTCGATCACACCATCGGAGAACATTTCGGTATGGATGCCCAGGTCACGACGGTCGGTCAGCGCCTGCAGCGCGGCATCAGGAATGGCGCCGATGCCCAATTGCAACGTCGACCCATCCTCGATCAGCTCCGCTACATGCCGACCGATTACTCGCTGCGTATCGTCGGGTGCTTCTCCTGGCACCGCGTAGATGGGGTGGTCCCACTTCACGGCGTAATCCAGCCGAGATACGTGCACGAAGCCATGGCCATAGACTCTGGGCACGTGTGGATTGACGAGGGCGACGACATGCTTGGCATTATCGACGGCAGCACGGCTAAAATCGACGGACGGGCCCATCGAGCAAAAGCCATACTTGTCGGGGGGCGAGACCTGAATGAACGCCACATCGAGGGGAGCTGGTCCGCCTGGCATGAAGAGTTTAGGAATACTCGAAAGAAATATGGGGATGTAGCTGGCACGCCCGGCGTTAATAGCGGGCCGTTCGCTCGTTGCGACGAAGCACGCGTTCACGTGAAAGTGCCCCACCCAGCGTGGGTCCGTGTAAGGGACAGGGCCAAACGTGAGTGCTGTGTAGAGCTCAACGTTGCGTAACTCCTCTCCGCGGGCGACCAGCGCCTCGATGAGAAGGGTTGGCGTCAAGGACATTCCTTGCAGATACACGTTGTTTCCTGACTCGACGACTTGCACGGCCGTCTTTGCGTCACACCATGTGGTCATATTGCACCTCCGAATGCTGCCTTTGGGAAGGCTTCTTTCTGAACAGCGTCTCTCTCCACTCCGCTGGTGGTACGAAGAGGCACAGCGGCTTTTCACACAGCCACCCAGCTCCGAGCCATTGATCCGCGAGCGTGGATCATGAGCAAGACGCGCAAGCAGGACAGCCCGGCGTTCATTCCGCCAGGTCACGCCGGGCTCCTTCCTTGGCCGTCGCCAGGCGAGCAGTCCTCTCTGGCGACTGGCGACGGATCAGCTACCTCCCTCGTACTTGAACGAGAGCTCCATCTTCACACGGTAGGTAAGAGGCTTCCCAGACTCAATGTGGACGTCTTGCTCCACGATGCGGGCGATCCGCAGATCCCGCAAGGTCTGTGAAGCCCGCTCGATGGCGACCGCAGCTGCCTTCTCCCACGACTCGGTACTGGTCCCCACCAGGTCGATCACCTTGTACACATTTTCTGCCATTGTTGCTCTCCTTTCGTTTAGGTGGCTGCAGTGAGTAGTCAGCAGCCAGGTTACTAACGAACGACTCTTGATCTCCTACACACTCATGACTTTTGATCTCCCTACACAAACGCGCTGAACGCCGTCACGGCACGACTAACGATGAGCGAGTTCAGAAGGCACTTGAGCTACCATGCATTACGTCTCGAGGATATCTTTGCCGCGCACGCCGGCCACCGGATTGGGGCCAAGGATGTTCTCGGCAGCCTCCGTTCCCACCTCTGTGCGGCGCACTTCGCGCAATCCATCTTCGTGATGTTGTGTCATGGGTCCTCTCCCTTATTTAGCCTGGGTAGTGCCACCTCATGCTTCCGTCACCAACAGCGAGAGGGCATCGGCGATCAGGGCTGGCTTAGTTTCCCCTTCAATCTCGATGGTGTTGCGGAATTTGAGCAAGATACGTCCCTTACCCTGTGGTTCCGCTGACAGCAACACCACTCGGTCCCGGACGCGTGACCCCGCTTTCACGGGGGCCAGAAAGCGCACCTTATCGAGGCCATAATTGAGCACCTGGGAAACGCCGGCTGGGATAATGCCAAGCCCCATTGACAAGGCGGCAGCTAAAGAGAGCGTGAGATATCCATGGGCGATGGTCGTCCCAAATAGGCTTTCCCGCTTGGCCCGCTCCACATCGACATGAATCCATTGATGATCGCCTGTAAAGTCGGCGAAATGATTGATCCGCTCCTGGTCAATCGTCATCCACTCGGAGACACCAAGTTCCTGTCCAACGAATTGACTGATGGTACTTATACTGTAGTCGCTGCTAGGCATGTGTGCCCTCCTAATCCACTCTGGATGTAGACAAATCGCTAATGTGTCTACATACCCTATACAAAGGCGCTGAAGCCAGTGATGGCCTTGCCCACAATGAGCGTATTCATTTCGCGCGTGCCCTCGTAGGAGTATATGGCTTCAGCATCGGCCACAAAGCGCCCAACATGGTAGTCGAGCAAGATGCCATTGCCCCCGAGCAGTTCGCGGGCATAGCCCACCGTCTCGCGCATGCGCACGGTGCAGAACGCTTTGGCTAGCGAAGCGTGTTCGTCTTTCATGATGCCGGCATCCTGCAGCTGGGCCAGGCGTAACACCATGCATTGGGATGCGGTGACGTTGGCCAGCATGCGTACCAGCAAGTCCTGCACGAGCTGGAAGCGACCAATCGGACGGCCAAACTGCTGCCTCTCCTGCGCGTATTTGAGCGCATGAACATAGGCTCCCAGCGCGCAACCGGTCGCCATCCAGGCCACGCCAGTTCGTGTCATGCGCAGCACTTTGCCCGTGTCTTTGAAGGAGTTGGCGTTCTGGAGCCGACTGCTTTCGGGCACGCGACAATTCTCGAGCGTGATGAGCGCATTCTGCACCACGCGCAAGGCCATCTTGTGCTTGATTTTCTCCGGCTTGAAGCCGGGCGTGCCTTTCTCGACCAGAAACCCCTTCACCTGGTTGTCCGCCAGATCCCGTGCCCAGATCACCGTCACGTCACTGAAGGTGGCGTTGCCGATCCATTTCTTCTGCCCGTTGAGGATCCAGCTGTCTCTGTCGCGTTGGGCTGTGGTGGTTAAGCCACCTGCGGTCCCAGAGCCGGCCAGGGGCTCGGTGAGTCCGAACGCGCCGATCTTCTCAAAACGTGCCATTGGCGGGAGCCACTGTTGTTTCTGTTCCTCTGAGCCGCACAGGTAAATCGAACCCATGGACAATCCGGTGTGGACGCCGAGGAAGGTGGAGAAGGAGCTGTCCACGCGTGCAAACTCCATCGCAATCATGCCCTCCAGCACCGTGCTCTTGCCATGGCAGCCGTAGCCATGGTACGAAATTCCCCCGATAGGAAACTTTGCCAGCTCTGGGATGAGCTAATGCGGAAATTCATCGCGGAACCAGTAGTCATTGATAATCGGGGCGACCTCGCTCTCCAGGAAGGCCCGCACGCGGCGCACCAGCGCCTGGTCTTCCTCGCTCATGGTTGCAAGAATGGAGTAGAAATCACCATCGACTTGCGGAGGTGTCTGTTTTGCAACGCTCATTATGATTCCCTCCGGAGCATGCTCCATAGTCTCTCTGTGACGACAACACACAACGGTTGGGCAAGGGGTAGCCCTCGTGCCGCGCCCTGACGCAAAAATAACCTAATTGATACTATAGTATCGTCCTATACCACTCTGGTAAGCTTGATGGAGACACAATCGCGATTGTGTCTCCATCCCCTACACAAAGGCGCTGAAGCCGGTGATGGCCTTGCCCACAATGAGCGTGTTCATTTCGCGGGTGCCTTCGTAGGAGTAGATCGCTTCCGCATCGGCCACGAAGCGGCCAATATGGTAGTCGAGCAGGATGCCGTTGCCCCCGAGCAATTCGCGAGCATAGCCCACCGTCTCGCGCATGCGCACGGTGCAGAAGGCCTTGGCCAGTGAGGCGTGTTCGTCTTTCATGATGCCGGCATCCTGCATCTGGGACAGGCGTAAGACCAGGCATTGGGACGAGGTGACGTTGCCGAGCATGCGTACCAGCAGGTCCTGCACGAGTTGGAAGCGGCCAATTGGACGGCCGAACTGCTCCCGCTCCTGGGCGTATTTGAGCGCATGGGTATAGGCGCCCAGTCCACATCCGACCGCTTCCCAGGCCACGCCAGCTCTGGTCATCCGCAGCACGGCTCCCGTATCCTTGAAGGAGTTGGCGTTCTGGAGCCGGCTGGTTTCGGGCACGCGACAGTCCTCGAGGGTGATAAGCGCATTCTGTACCACGCGCAAGGCCATCTTGTGCAGGATTTTCTCTGGCTTGAAGCCTGGAGTACCTTTCTCGACCAGAAAGCCTTTCACCTGGTCGTCTGCCACATCACGCGCCCAGATCACGGTCACGTCACTGAAGGTGGCATTGCCGATCCATTTCTTCTGCCCGTTGAGGATCCAGGTGTCTCCGTCGCGTTTTGCCGTAGTGGTTAAGCCACCCGAGGTCCCAGAGCCGACCAGGGGCTCGGTGAGCCCGAAGGCGCCAATTTTTTCCAGGCGTGCCATCGAAGGCAGCCACTGCTGTTTCTGTTCCTCTGAGCCGCACAGGTAAATCGAGCCCATCGCGAGTCCACTGTGGACGCCCCTGAAGGTGGCAATCGAACTATCCCCACGCGCGAGCTCCATCATCAACATGCCATCCAGCACGGTGCTCTTGCCAGGACAGCCATACCCGTGATATGACGTACCCATGACGCCCAGTTCTGCCAGTGCTGGGATGAGTTGATGCGGAAATTCATCGTGGAGCCAGTAGTGATTGATAATCGGGGTAACCTCACTGTCCATGAAGGCTCGCACCCGCTGTAACAGTGCCTGGTCTTCCTCACTCACAGTTGAGAAAATATTGTAAAAATCGCCATTGGCTTGTGGAAGCGTCTTCTTTGTCGTAACGCTCATGGTCATTCCCTCCTCATTGGTAGTCCTCTAACGATGATATGCGAGCGTGAGCCGTGGAGCAAAGCAACACGCGTGCCGCTCCCTCCATGACTCAGTAAAGTAGTGGTGCCCTGTCTGGGGGACAGGTATCCCCTTGCGGGTACCAGGATCAACGCGACTTAGCGCAGACCTCCCTTACCTCACAGCGAGCGAAGCTCGCCCTCCTTCTGGCTTTGATTAGCCCGAGTGTGCAGCAGCTCGGGATCATCAAACTTACCTATCAATCACGTCTGTCGTCCAGCGCTGAACCCATTCGGTTTGCGCGTCGACGATCGCCTGTCCACTTTCCTGAAGGGTGTGGAGCAGGTGCTCATCGGCTTGGAAGCCAGGTTCAAGGAGCGGCCCCAGGTGCCCGACGAGCTGGAACCAGTCCTGCCAGAGGTGCTGTTGTGCCTCTGTCCAACGCAGGAGCAGCACCTGGGCCTGTTGTACGTTCTTGCGGAGATCGGTCGGGCTTCCTGAAGTGACCTGTACGCGCCCGGTCCAGTCTCGCAGCCACCTGGCTTGAGCATCGAGCGTCTCTTGCACCGCCGATTGCCAGGCTTTCACGGTTTCGTTCCAAACCATTTTTCGCGATAGGTGTTCCGTCCCCTGCACCAGATCAAGCCAACCTATGAGCATCTTCTGCTGCGCCTCGGCCCAGGTCCTCACCAGGCTTTCTTCTGGATTCTTTTCACTCACTGGCCCGTTCTCCTTTCATCGACTGCATATACAAAACACAGCGGTATTCCTTTTTGCTGGGCGACGTTACGCGGGGCGAGAGTTTGCCTCCCAACCCGAGAACTCCCATGATAAATCGGGCTCCCACGATAAATCGGGGGGGAACTACGGTAGGCCCCCGATTTATCGTGGGGCAAGGAAGCCCTTGTCGTTCTGTCAGAGCGTCGTGCGATAGAACTAGTATAGTCGACGAGCGTTGAGAAAAGCGTTTATTGAACGAGCCAAGGAGACAGACAATCGTTTGTTGTGACATAGTTGTCTGCTGGTTGAAGATACGCCCGATCTTTCAGGGCATAGTGGGAGGTGCCAAAGGTCTCTTGCGCAGCTTCAACCACGACTTGCACATCGGCGGGCCGGGTAATATCGCAGGCAAGAGCAAGCGCTCGTGCCCCTTTGGCCTCAAGAGCTTGCTTGACCTGCTCACAGGCTTCCACTTTGCGCGAACAGAGAACGACAGAGGCTCCCCCGTCTGCAAGGGCTTCAGCGAACGATGCTCCCAGACCTCGTCCTCCTCCGGTCACGATGGCCACCTTCCCATCTAAGCGATAGAGATCGAGTGTGTTCAAGTCGTTTCCCTCCTCTTCAAATCTTGTTTGTGTTCCAGCTGCTCTCCTCTAGTGAAATGTAAGAGCTGCTGATTCGTTGGCGAGCACGTGGGAGGCCAGCTCTGCGGTGGGGACGTCCACGTGCCCCGGGACCGTGAGCGCGCGACCATGGAAGACCCGCCTGCGGGCATCCCCAGCCGCTGCATAGACCACCTGGCGGATCTTGTCGTGAGCAAAGTGATAGGAAACTCCTCTTCTTCCTTCTCGGCGATGGCTGGACTCATGCAGCAGGAGGCTCTGCAGGGCTTCATCCAGGGCGGCGAGTCCGTCCTGCGCTGCAAGCTGGGCGACCTGGCAGAGCTCCTCAAAGGTGAAGTCATGGCCGAGCACCGCCCCTGCTGCCAGCAGGGTGCGGGCAGGGGGCGACAGTCGGGCCAGGCGACGCTGGATCAGCTCGCGCACGTCCGCGGGAAGGATGTTGTCAGATGGAGTGGCTTCGAGGATCGAGGGGTGCGGCTCAAATACCCAGCGGCTTCCCGCAATCAAGCTGGGCACCAGGACGCCACGTTCGAGCAGTGTCTCGAGCAGTGCCCTCAGGTAGAATGGCTGCCCCTTGGTTTCTGCAAACAGCCATGCGCCGAAACGCTCGGGGCTCAGGCTGCATCCAGGGGCCTGGACATGCTGCGCAGAAGGCTGACTGTAGGTCCCCGATGTATCGTGGGACCCCGATGTATCGCGGGTGTCTCCTTGAAGCAATGGTTGTGCCCCCTCTACCCCCGAGAGTGAACGAGCGATCTGGAGGACGTCCTTCGCAGAGAGAGGACCCAGTTCCAGGCGCGTCAAAGAGATCGTACTCCTCAGACGCGCCAGCCATTCGGAGATCTGCGGCTCCATATCCCGTGTTTCGGTGCGCCTGCTCAGCAGCAACAGGGCGGGCGTCGCATGCTCCGTCCAGTAGCGAGCCAGATACTGGAACACGTCCAGGGTGGCTGTGTCCGTCCACTGCATGTCGTCGGCAAACAGGAGCAGAGGGGCCTGCGCGGCCAAGGCGTGAGACAGGCGCGCCAGCGCTTCAAAGAGGCGGGAGGAGGCAAAGGCCCCGTCGATGGTTGCGGGAGGCAGGTCGGGGTACCGCTCGCGCAGGTCGGGTAGCAAGCCGGAGAGCTCGACCAGCCAGGGATCGCCGAGCCACTGACGAAGATCAGGTTCCTGTTCTAAGCGGGTGCGCAGTGCCTCCAGCAGTGGCTGATTGGACAGGCACTGTGACATTTGAAAGGTCCTTCCTACGAGCACATCTGCTCCCTGGGCCCTCACCCAAGCGAGAAACGACGCGGCCAGGTGCGTTTTACCGATCCCGGCTTCGCCTTCCAGCAGCACAACCTGCGCTTGACCGCAGGAAGCCTGCTCATAGAGTGTCATGAGTCTGCTGAATTCCGTCCCCCGACCCACGAAAGGGACATCGAGCAATGGTCGCGCGGTCGATGTGCGCCTCCCAGCCCCGTTGTGTGCGCCGCAAGGAGGAGAGGTGTTGCGCACCATCTCTGCCAGGGCAACCAATTTCGGTGAGGGTTTGGCGGAGAGCTCCGTCATCAAGATCTCCACGCAGGTTTCGTAGGTCTTCAAGGCCGCGATGCGGTTGCCGGTCGCGAACTGGAGCTGCATCAGGCGCAGGGAGATGTCCTCGTTGAGCGGGTCAAAGCAGCGCCAGCGCTCGACCGTTTCGATGGCCTGCTCGAGGGCTCCCTCTGCGCTCTGTAGCTGGGAGAGCCAGTCAAACACCTGCTCGATACGCTGGTACCAGTAGCCTTGCTGCATGCCGACCCAGTTGTCGAAGTCGATCGAATTGCGCAAGGTAAAATCCTGGAGGAAGCCACCGCGATACAGTGCTGCGGCGTGCTGAAGACGAGCAATCAGAGTACGGCGAACCTCCCCTTGCACCGCTTCTGGTGCAGGCAAGACACGGACCAACTTCCATGCGGTCTCAAGGGCGTGCAGGTCGAGCTCAACATCTGAGGTCAGATCGAGCCCGAGCGTATCGTGCGTGATGAGGAGGTGTGATTCACGTTCAGGTGTAGCGTCCTCTTCAAGGAGATGCCGTAAGTGCAGTAGGGTAATGCGCAGCGCGGTGCGCCCATGGGCCATATCGCTCTCCGGCCACAGCAGGCGCGTCAGCTTTTGACGCTCGTGCATACCCCCTTCAGCCGCGAGGTAGGCGAGGAGCGCCAGGACTTTGCGGTCGGGAAAGGCGAGCCGGTGGTCCCTGTGGTCCACTTCCGGTGGCCCGAGCAACGCAATCTTCAAGGTACTCATGCAAACTCCTCCATAATTTATGCCTGCCCCATCCAATGCCCCGCGGGTAGGCTCGCAGGGTCCTGTGGCCAATGCGATTGGTGGTGCCATAGTGCAGGGCCACACGGTCCCCCAGACCGCGTCCGCAAGGGCCCACAGGCTAAACACACCGCCTGGCCCCTGTTGCTGATCCTCGTCTTCCCGCGCTCTACAAGCCACTTGAGAAATCCTGTTGTATCTGACGCAAAACACTGATAGGCCTCTATAGCCTTCCCAGTGCCTCACATGGCTACAATTCTAAGTCACCGGATTTGACAAGAAACCTGAGAAACTCCAGATAGCGCACGATGACAGCCCGGTCACTTCCGCCATTTTGGTACCAACGCCGTAACCAAAGCAGTGAGGCACTTTCCTCACCGGTAAAACCCCACTGAGCAAGAATGTCCTCTTCGGTCAGGGTGACCTCTGACTGCCTTGTCGTTTCAAATTGTTCTTTAAGGTAAGTGTGTGGATTCATCGCACTGTCCTTGTGGTCTCTTTATTTCTCTGCTGCCAATCAGATCAAGTTGGTGCGTGACAATCTCCATTGAGGAGTTCTTGATCCACTACTGAGAGTCTAGTGCATCGGCTGGGAAGCGCGCATTGGCAAAGCAACGGATGAGTGCTACCTACTGCGTACCTGTTAGACCAGCGGAGGAATCGTCCGACTGATGACCACATCCACAACCATCGGGCCTTTCCTCGTGAGCGCATCTTGAAGCACCTGTTTGAGCTGCTGAGGATCTGAGACGCGAACCGCCTCAACCCCAAAGCCTTTGGCTTGCGAGACGATATCCAGACCTGGCAGATCCAGGCTTGGCACATTCGGCGTGTTGGTCACCTCAGCGAACGCTTTCAGGATGGCATACTCGGCGTTGTGCGGGACGATGACCGTCACTGGCAATTGATGTCGGGCCATCGTATAGAGCGCCTGAATCGAGTATTGAAGTGACCCCTCGCCCATCGTTGCGATGACCCGCCGATTCTCTCCGCTATGCACCTGCGCCAATGCGACCCCGGCTGCTGCGGGCAGGCCAAATCCTAAGCCACCAGAAGCGCAGGTGATGAACGATTTCGGAAGGGTTGTCAACAGGTACTCCTTCAAAATGCCGACATTTGATGGAGATTCATCGACGAGAATGGCATCTGCGCTCTTGACCTGTGCCAGCGTCGAGAACAGGAAGTCGGGCGTGATTGGTGTTGTCGCTACTGGTTGTGCCGGACGTGGTTTCTCAGGGAGAGAGGTGTGAGTGGTATCTCGGTGGATGGCATCGGCTAACCGTGAGCAAGCAATCCCTGGATCGCCAAGCAGACCATCCCCTTCCAGCGAGATCTCGATTTCTCGTGGATCATCGGAAACCACCAGGATACGTGTCTCTGGAGGGGGGAATTCACCTGGGAGATAGGGGTAAAAGCGAAAGGCAGCAGCGCCAACGACTAAAGCGACATCATGCCCTTTCAGGAGTTCACCTGCTGGCTTGAGGGCTCCTGGAAGTACTCCCTGGTACTGAGAATGGCTTTCAGGAAAACTGACGCCTTCTGAGAAGGGAGTCGCCCAGACAGGAGCGTGGAGTTTTTCGGCCAGCTTTATCCCTGCATCCCACCCACCTGGACTCCGATCCAGGCCAGCCCCTATGAACAGGATCGGATTACGGCTCTGAGAAAGTATGTCGGCAAACTTGCGTAATGCATCGGAATCAGGCTCGACGCGTCGGACAGTCTCGCGAACATAGACTGGTTTGCCTGCTTCCTCATTGAAGTCTCCGAATGGGAAGGAAAGGAACACCGGGCCAGCAGGTGGCTGAATAGCCGTAAGGTAGGCGCGCATGATCGCAGCCGGGATGTCCTCTGAGCGCGTCGGCTCATAGCTCCATTTGACAAAGGGCTGAGGCATTAGCTGAGGAGCGAGGTTGGTGAGGTAGGGTTCACGCAGAATCATGTCGCGTGTTTGATTCCCTGCCGTGATAATCAACGGCACCTTGCTCAACCACGCTTCCATGACCTGACACATGGCATTGCCAAGGCCTGCAGAGGTGTGGATATTGACCAGAGCGGGCTTGCCTGTGGTCCGGGCATAGCCGTCGGCCATGGCGACAACCGATGCCTCTTGGAGCCCAAGGACATAGGTAAAGTCTGAAGGAAAATCTTGTAAAAACGTCTGTTCGGTCGATCCGGGATTGCCGAAAACGGTTGTTAAACCAAGGGTCCGTAGGAGTTCGTGAGTTGCGTCGCGAACGGTTGACATAGGTACTTCCTTTCTCTAGCAGAGAATGACATTGGGGAGAGTCACACGAAAAGGTTTCTACTCCCGGCTCATCGTAACACTTGAGACGAAAAAAACTTCGTTTCTACTCAGGTTCTTTTCATTTCTTATTGCTGCTCCCAGTATAGCTGTGACCGGGGTGAAATGTGATCTCCAAAAAGATATAAGGTGCTGGCGAAAAAGATATAATGAGCAGGCCCATCTATGTGAAAGCCTATATGCAGAAAGATATATATTGAAGACCTGCTGCTGTCTATGGGATATAATGTAGTGGTACCCACGTGCTCGATAAATCGGCACTCTACCGGGTACCAGGCTCCTTAGAGAACACTCATTTCTTGCGGAAGACTCGCCAGAGGAGGTGCGAGCATGGCGGAGCGAATCGGAGAGCACCTTGGCAACTATCGCCTGGTTCGCCTGTTGGGCTCAGGCGGCTTTGCCGATGTGTACCTGGCAGAACAGGTCTACCTCAACACGCTGGCTGCCATCAAAGTGCTCAACACCCATCTGACCCCTGATACGATGGGGAACTTTCTCATGGAAGCCCGTCATCTGAGCCAGCTGGATCACCCGCATATTCTTCGCGTGCTCGACTTTGGTCTGGCGCAAGAAATGCCCTATCTGGTGATGGACTACGCACCGGGTGGGACGCTGCGCGAACGCCATCCTCGCGGTAGCAGGGTTCCTCTCCAAGCCATCGTCAGCTATATCACCGATGTCGCTCCCGCTCTGCAGTATGCCCATGACCTGGGGTTGGTCCATCGCGATCTCAAACCGGAGAATCTACTGCTGGGTAAGAATGAGCAGGTCTTGCTCGGCGATTTTGGCATCGCTTTGCTGGTTCCCGGAACGAACTCGCTGCACGTTCCGGAAATGTATGGCTCCCTGATTTACATGGCCCCTGAACACATTCGCGGTGTTCCCAGTCTGCAGAGCGACCAGTACGCCCTTGCTGTGATGGTGTATGAATGGCTCAGTGGCCAGCCGCCCTTTCAAGGCGCGGTGGCCGAGGTGGTGAGTCAGCATCTATTCGCAACTCCCACGTTGTTGCGCCAACAAGACGCCGAGATCCCGCTTGCTGTCGAGCGCGTGGTGCTCAAGGCCTTGTCGAAAGATCCCAAGCTCCGCTTTGGCGACGTGCTCAGCTTCGCCACGGCTCTCAGAGAGGCCAGCCAGCCAGAGACCTCTCCCGCTCCATTCCAGGCGCACAATCCCTCGACACCCCTAACGGCCGAGCAAGACGCCACCAGCTCACCCGTTCGTTTCCAGAATCTCCCTCTTCTGCTCACACCGTTGATTGGACGCGAACAGCAGGAGCAAGCGATCCGTGCTTTCCTTCGACGGCCCGAGGTCCGGCTCCTCACCCTCACCGGTACCGCCG
>WNFB01001633.1_pt1 | contig 19246 bp, 18 predicted proteins | sample 5400501 | NCBI WGS metagenome assembly WNFB01 (sample SAMN13153341, study PRJNA577476) | soil metagenome | isolation source: 200 cm saprolite under Douglas fir tree site 2 hole 1 | place: USA:California | collected 2015-04-18 | reverse complement strand
CAATGGCGCCACAAGGAAAAATCCTGCAAAAATGGCGCTCAGCATGTACACTTGCGCTCGCAGGCTGAGATCAGTCCGCACCAGATCATGTTCGCGCAGCAATTCGAGGTAGGTTTTGAAGCCCTCAAGCCGTTCTGTGTAGGCAGCGTTGCTATGCTCGCTTTGCGCTAGCTTCCCTAGCACCTCCATATCGCGCAGGAGGACCGCCTTGAGCAACGGGCGTTTCATCAGAGCAAGTGCTGAGTGCTTGAGTATCCCTCGCAGCGTTGCACCCGCGGGATCTGCTGCGATGCGCTGCTTGAGATCCTCTGTCAGTTCCACCCTTTCACGTTTCAAGAGCGCTGTGAACAGCTCTTCTCGCGTTTTCCAGTGCAGATATATGGTGCCTTTGGCGACTCCAGCCTGCCGGGCGATATCGTCGAGGGTGGTCTTTTGGTAACCCCAGCGCAGGATCGTTGTGGAGGCCGCATCCAGAATGCGCTGTGCCCGAGTCTGTCGCCTGGATATTTCCTGCTGTCGTGTGCTCGCTCCCTGGCTCTGCTGTGCCAAAAGTCTTTCTCCTTTGCACCGAAACAAATGACTATTTAAGATGATTTAGTCAAAAATCTATCTATCAAAACTATACGGCGAAGATAACAAAAAGTCAAGGGGGCAATCTCGCTCCAGGCTTCTTCACCTATTTGGAGAGAAAGGTGAAGAAGCTCCATGGATTACATGAACACAGGAGAGACAGGTTGAAGAGAGGCGAAGCAACGATACCCCTGGAATTTCGGTTGACATATGGGATGGTCGAGCCATGGAGAAGCTCCTTTCAAGCTTGATGGCTCTTTGTGAGCGCGCTCGGTCTAGCCTCAGCCTCCTGATGGAAAGCTACCCCACCTGCCACAAGGAGAATGCCTACCATCTCCACCACTGTCGGTATCTGACGCAGGACAACGACCCCGATCATGGCAGCGGAGGCAGGTAGTAAGGAGAGCAACAGTGCAAATGTCGCACGTGGCAACCGAGCCATCGCTAACTGGTCGCACACATAGGGGATGACCGACGAGCAAATACCTACGTCAACGCCGGCGAGGACGAGCAGTGGTTGCGTCATCGCCGGCAAGGCACCGGTGAACCCAATGGGAGTAATTGTGACGAGCGCGACAAGCATCGCTGCTCCCAGTCGATCAATCCCTGCCGCACCGCCATCCTGGGCGATACGATGGCCGAGCACCACGTACAGCATGAAGAAGGCACAGTTGGCAAAGGCAAACACAAACCCCAGTTCGCATCCGTCCGAATTCAGGGCAACTGCCTAAGATTGCAGAACTGGCCCAGCAGATTCCTGAAGTCGTTGAATGTCACCGCGTCACCGGAGAGGATTGCTTCATGCTCAAGGTGTATATTCCTGCTATCGATCAGCTTGATCGACTCCTCGATAGTTTCCTCTTGTATGGTTCAACGACGACGACCATTATCCAGTCTTCACCTGTTCCTCTCCGCCCTCCACCTCTACCAGAAGACACTTTGCTTGAGTAGACCAATAACAAAAAAGATTACTGTGCCGCTTGCACTGAGGTAGATTTTCCGAGTTTGTGCTTTGTTATATGCGGTTATGTAGACGCTTTTATATTCTTAATCTACTTGCTCAAGCAACCGCTTAAGTGTGGCACGCAGTTGCTGCAATTCTTCTTCGCCAAGAAGAACCTGATATTCGGCTTCAATCTCCCTCTTGATCTCGTAGGCATCGCGCAGAAATTGCCATCCCATGCTGGTAAAGAGGACTAAGGTGGCGCGCCGATCCAATGGGTCAACTCTGCGTTCGATATATCCCCTCTTTTCGAGATCGAGAACCAGTTGTCCCATGGATTGCTTGGTGATCCCCGCACGATCTGCCAGAACGGTAATGCGCGTTCCTTCAAGATCAAGATAAGGGAGCAACGCGGTATGGGCGAGCGTCAACCTTGTGTGCCCACGCTCTCGCAGCTTGGCGATAGCGCGGTTGTTAAACCCACGAAAGGCTTGTTGCAACAGGCGTCCAATATGCTGTTGGCGCATTTCCTGGAGTTGCTCGCTCTTCACCACATCGAAATCCATCTTCTTCCCCCTTGACAAATTAGACAGCTTACCTTACTATTAATAGTAAGGTAAGCTTACTACTAAATTTGCTTTATTGTACTCTCTCTTGTCATGAAGGGCAAGTTCATGAAAGATTTTGTTCCAGAGGAGAAAAAGACATGACCATTTTTCGTACCGCCAAGTATACGATCCGTCCCGAGGCGATGGAGGCATGCAAAGAAGTCATTCGCGAGACCGTCGCCTACACAAAGGAACATGAGCCAGGAACACTGATGTACCTGGTATTGCAAGAGGCTGAGAACCCGGCAAACTTTGTGCATATCTCCGCCTACAGCGATGAGGCGGCCCTTGAACGACATGTTACGGGAGAACCTATGCTGACCAACATTCAAAAGGTCATCATTCCAGCAACGGTGGGGGATACACTGTTCACCCACTACACTGTTGTGGACGCGAAACTCTCACCGTCATTGGCTCAAAGAGATTGACAAGGGGAGCACAGCCTCTGAGGTGCGGCCTCGTCTTGCTCCAGAAGTCTCCGGATTTTTAACCATAGGTACAACAGGCTCAAGGTTCTCTAAAGATGGCACCTATGCCGCTCAATTAGTGTATAACTCCCTGCATAGTTAACAGGATTGCCAGCGCCGCGATGGCGTTGTTGAGTGCGTGCAGCAGGATCGTGGGCCAGATTGAGCGAGAGCGCCAGCGAAGAATACCGAGCGCTAACCCAATGATAAAGAGTACTGCGAATGAGCCTGGATCAGCATGCGCCACGGCGAAGAGGAGAGAGCTGAGGAGAATGGCCCAGCCGATAGACATGCCCCGGAGAAATCCTGGGAGAACGAATCCACGAAAGAACACCTCTTCACAAAAAGGTGCTATGACCACGGCTGCGAAAAGTGTTGCATACGTAGTTAGGGGCGCGACTTTGCTCTGCTTGAGAATAAGCTGGTCGTTCGTCTGCAAGTTTAGATGGAACACGGAAATTAGATATGAATAGAGTGTATTGACGCCGAAGATTACCAGCATTAGCAAAACCACCCAGAATAGAGTTCGGCCCACGTCAAAACGGCGGAATCCGAGCGCTTCCAGGACCAGGCGGCCGTGTGGGGTAATCGAACGAAATGTGGCATTGGCGAAGTACAGTGGAGCAATGAGAAAAGCTCCCTCGATAATCGCCGAAAAAACGATTGTCACGATTGCGCCGGTGAGATCGGCCCGCGGAGGGAGCGGCCTGGTAATAGAAGTGCTGCTTCCGTTCAAGCTCGTAATTACCAGCGACAGTACGATCCATGGTATAAGTGTTAAAATAATGCCAAGAAAGGTTTGCTGTATTGTCCAGGGGGCTGCATCTCCAGAGTTATCCATGACAGGTTTTTGATCTGGTTCTCGTTCTATCAAATGACTCTCCATTTTCCTCGAAGTACTCCTTTGCAGAAGTTACTTTGGGGTTGCTCTACATCTTCAATGTGGTATACTACCTACAACATTATCTTACCGCACATAATCGATATCAGGAAGGATGATTCTTTGTCAGGCACGATAGAAACTAACCCATCTGAAAGTTCCAATTGGCGCAGGCATAGAAATGCTTGCCCATTTTATCGTGAGCGCTGGTTTCCCGATAATGACGTGGCAGCAGGCGAACCAATGTATCAAGTATTCTGTATGAAGGGCACTCCACCGATTACTCTTGAGGAACAAGATCGCTGCTTACACAGCAAATCCTGTTGCTGGCGTCTCGCGAAGAAACAGCAAGTTACTGTTGAGCAGTTTCCTAGCGAAGAGACTCCCTCCCCCACTCATTAAAGCAAAAAGCCAGCAGTCGAAACCGCTGGCGGGCACCTGATCGCATTTACCTCACAAGCTCAGCTACTGCTCATATACCCACCGGTCAGTAACTAAGTTGTAACTGGGCAGTTCCTCCGGTCGGAAGAAGAGAATGTTCAATTTGAGTTTGGTCCATAAGGCCTCAGCTTCACGAATCTGTTCAGTTAATGTCATAGTCATGTAGTTTGTCTTTCTCTATTCTCGTTCTCGCGAGGAATAGATATAAGACTCTAGAATATCCTCGTACTCCAAAAGTTCTTCGGGTTTAAAGAATCGTTCGATCTCAACTCTAGCTGTATCAAGCGAGTCCGAAGTGTGAACAAGGTTAGCCTGCACACTCATAGCAAGATCGCCACGTATTGTTCCAGGTTCGGCTTCACGTGCTTTTGTGATACCGCAAAGTAATCTTACAGTGTTAACACAATCGGTTCCTTCCCAGCAGCAAGCGATTACTGGTGTGCGGCGCATGAATGTCTTGATCTCTGGAAAGAAGTCTCTTCCAAGCAAATGGCTATAATGAATATCCAGCAGATCATCAGATAACGTAATCATTTTCATGCCAATCAGCTTAAGTCCCTTTCGCTCAAGACGGGTGATAATTTCACCAACCAGGTCTCTCTGAATTGCATCGGGTTTGATGAGTACTAACGTACGTTCCATGCGGTTACATATCCTTTCTGTTTACGACCCGCTTACTATCCTCGACCATCAGCACGACGCTCCATAATTCCCCTATTTCTAATTTAATAAGAAGCTACAAGCTGAGTAAGTTGGCGGCTCGCCTTCTTCATCTCCAGGCGAACACGCCCGAGATTACTGGCGGAGTGGGTAGTAACAACCAGAATAAGGTCGCCTACCTCTGCAAGTTGGATTGTCCCGCTATGCGTTTCAATAATCACGTGATGCATTTCGCCATTGTGAATCTGTTCTGTGAAATTTGTAATCGAGCCAAAGACGGCTGCCGACATTGCCCCCAACATTTCCTCATCCTCGTTATGCAACGCTCCTGACACGATCAAACCGTCCTTGCCGATGAGTATTGCACCGGAGATCTCATCAAGTTCGGTCAATCGTTGTAGAATGGTTTCCACCTTCGACTCCTTTGATGCTAGTTGCTCTGACTCCTGACTTTTTTAGCAATCGTAAGAGCTTTGTTATACGCCTCCATCGCCTGTAGATATTCCCCTTGTCGCATATAAGCATCACCAAGTACGCGGAAACCCGCAGAGTACTTAGGTGTGAGCTTGAGTAATGCCCGCAAGTTGCTGATAACCTCACCAAGTAATTCAGGTGCATTACGGATGATAATGCGATACCCTTGCATAGCGTCATCGTAAGCTCCAGCGAGCTGGAATTGATATCCTCGAAGGAGACGTTCTTTGTTACTCAAAATCTCTTCCTGAGCTTTGCCACCTGTTCCACGTTCTGCGACATGTCCTCTACCCATCAAAGATGCTGCATCTGAATGTTCTGCTGACTGGTGCATTGGTTGTAGCCTGATGGCGGGCCTTCTCATAGTCGTTTCCAGTTCGTTTTCGAGCAACGCATTAGCACGATAGGCTGGTATAAGCGGAGTCTCACTGGAAATATCCACAACGGGATTTGTTACCGGTTCGAAAATCTGTTGGGTTGGCGGCTCCAGGTACCCCTGATCAGGTTTGATTGGCTGCTCAGCGACTTGGCTTGCGGGCATTTCAGAAGTCTGATTTGCTGCGCTCCCCCACTGTTGTTCTTGTTTGTCTGGCTGGACATGTCCAGAGGGTGTAGTAAGTGGTGGGTTAGTTCCCACAGGTACGCTAAAATTTATGGGCTGAGCGAGTGTATCTGATTGTACAGGAACACCAGGTGACTCAGAAGCAGTGGGCTGTGCTGAAAAGTTAGCTAATTGAGCTAATGCAGACGAAAGCGATGGTTCTTGTGCAAGAGTCGAGAGTGTTCCAGGCTGTAATGGCACAAAGCCCTGATAGTGCAAATCGTTTTCAAGATGCTCTAGAGTTGCTAGCTGCTTTTCATCAGTTTCAGATAGCGTTTGGTCGATTTGATCCACCCACGCCTGAAAGGCAAGAGGTTCCTGCGATTCGGGAGTAACCGGTGCTGTTCCTGGTCCTGGTTCGCGCTCCAAGACTTCAGCACCGAGTGATTTCAGCCATTCCGGCCACCGCATTTCCGGGTCGTTTTCTTCTGAGGGGAAGAAAGCTGGCTCCGTCTTCCGAACAGAAGAATCCGGGGCGATACGAGAATCTTCTTTGATCGACTGTGGAGAAGCGATTTCCGGTTCAGCCAGGGGTTGAGTGAGAGGCCTGCTTTTGAATGGTTCCTGGACACTTGATGTTTGAGAGGAGGAAGCAGGTATTGAACCACCTGGTTGCTGATCTATTTTAGTAAGCATGTCGAGCCAGGCAGGCGGTGAGGGGAGATCACCTGCCTGAGTCGATGTTGACCATGAAAGAAGAGATTCGCTCGATCCTATAGCCCCCAGATTTTCACCTGCCATTGCTGGTTCTTCAGTGGATGTTTTGGCCTGATCTGCCTGGAACCAGGGTTGTTGCTCCAGCATGGCTGGATCAAAATCATCATCAATTGCTTGCGATGTTTCCCATGCTTCGGGTTCAGGCTCGATTTTCTGGCTTTGACTTACCTGATCAATGATTGCCTGGGGATTGATCTGCTGATTATTGATAATTTCTGACCATGAAGAAAAGGCTGGGGTTTCCTGCACAGTTTCAGGAACATGTTGAGATACTTGCATCGTATCAAGTTCCCTCCAGCTTTCCAGGTTGCTCCAACGAGGGTGCTGATCAGAAGACTCCAGGGAACTATGAGAACCATTTACTTCGACAGCAGTATTAATCACAGTCTGTATTTTAGATAGTTGCTTCTCCTCCGAGACATCAGTCAAGACAATAGGCTCTTTTTTTAGTGACGCCAAAAATGGATCATTGGGTTGACTTGCCATCAGGTCACTGAAGAGTTCCTGCGCCATTACCAGTTCGGGATCAAGTGCCTCGGCTCGCTTGATCAATTCTTTTGACTGTTCCGGTTTGTAGGTGAAAGTGACATGTGCCAGGAGCAGGAGTGCTTTCAAACAGGTAGGGATCTCTCTAAGAATCCGTGCTGCCAGTTGTTCAACTTTGTCATAGGTGCCTTCATGCCAGTATGTCTCAAGTAGACCTGTTCGCGCATCCAGGCGCTCAGGGCTGGCGCTCAGAACTGCTTCCCATTCTTGAATTGCTTGAGTCAGGAGATCACCACGCATATAGAGGCGTGCCAAGCCAGCGCGTGAGAACATAAACTCTTGTTGACCGACTCTGGTGCTCAATTGGTTAAATTCCTGGCGAATCTGGCTATTGCCTCGACTCAGCTCATATGCTTGCTGGTAGCAGTCAAGTGCGGTATCGATGTCCGACATGCGTTCACTAGTTAGTGCGCGATCGCAGTAGGCGATGACATTCTCTGGATCGTTAGCTAAAATCCAATCGAAAGTTTGTTGTGCCTCTTCCAGTTGCCCCTTTGATAGGTATACCTCGCCTAACAGGCGTTGAGCCTCAAGTGCATCTGGAAAGTACGAGAGAATGTTCTGACAGTTAGCCATTGCATCATCGATACGACCAGAACTGATGGCGTCCTCTGTATTCTGCAAGTATTCGCGGAGCGTTGTGTTCGCCATATGGTTAGATCTCCTGTTCCCACCTTAGCATGTAAGTGTACCCATAAATACCCTACTGAAGTGTGTCTCAGTCCCCACTCTTGAGCAGCTTCCCCAACAGCTCCGCTTGCATAGGTTCGTAAGGACCGATCAGTGCCAAACGACGCCATTGAGGAGCAAAGCAGGTTTGTGCTACTCGCTGTATATCCTGACTATTGACAGCATCAATATGTGCTATTATTTCATCAATATCAAGTATTTTTCCTCGCAGGCTTTCCTGGCTTCCAAGCCACGAGGCAACCTGATGTGTGCCTTCCAGTCCTAACACCATGCTACCCCGTGCATATGCCTTGATCCGATCGAGTTCATCTGTTGGGACCGGAGTTACACATATGCGAGTAAGTTCATCTAAGATTGCTCGTATAGCTGGTTCGACCCGTGATGGGTCTACCCCAGCACTCACCACAAAATTACCTGTCTCAGCGTAACTATTGAAATAGCTTCCAATATCATAAGCCAGTCCCTGCTCTTCACGGATTGTTTGGAAGAGCCGTGAACTCATGCCATCTCCTAGGATAGCATTTATCAGCAAAAGTGTATAATAGTCAGGAGATGAATATGCTACACCTAGTGTCCCAAGACAAAGGTTAACCTGTTCTGTTTCCCTTTCAATTAGCGCAACCGGAGATGCATCTATCGGTGGCAAGCACTCCGTCCATGCTACATGCTCGCGTGGTTCCCATTCAGCAAAGAGACGTTCTACCTTCTCAGTAATCTCTGCCAGGTCGATATTTCCCGCTACACTGACAATCAGCGAATTTGGTCGATAGTATTCGTGTAGATAGTCCAACATCTGCTGGCGCTGAATCTTTGCGACCGTCTCTACATATCCCGCATCATCACGGCCTAGAGGTAACCTCGGCCACATCGTTTCATCTATGAGCAAATTGACCCATTCTTGAGGATCGTCATGAGTAGAACTTAGTTCCTCTATAATGACGCTGCGCTCTTTCTCAATTTCAAGCGGGTCAAAAAGTGGATGGCGCACCATATCCGCCAGAACATCTATCACCTCGAGTAAATGTTCACCAGGAACACGAGCAGTGTAGTTGGTCAGTTCTTTGCCTGTGCTTCCATTAAATACCCCACCAACTCCCTCAATTGCCTCTGAAATAAGTCTAGCACTTGAATAGTTCTGCGTACCCTTAAAAAGCATATGCTCGATAAAATGCGATATACCCGCGATAGCGTTCGATTCATAGCGCGAACCGACAGTAAAAAATAACGAAATGCTAGCGGAGCGCATACTTGGCATTGGAGCCATAAGTAACCGTAGGCCGTTCTGTAGCGTCGTTCGCTTGTATTGCATTGAAAATAGTTTCTTCTTCCTTAGCCAATAACCTCTGTACGTTTAGTTGTTTGCATAGCGCGTCACTATTATAGACGTTTTCAGAGTGTCTGGCAACGGGAGGGGGGGATGGAGATAGCCATTTTGGGTGTAAAACATGAGCTTATTCAAGCACAACAAGAAAAGGAGGCTGAGTTCACATTTGGTGAGTTCAAGCCTCCCGTGTAGTGTTTCAATCTCAGAAAAGGCCGATGTCATTAGCCAGGTCTCCCAGACCTCCTAGTAAACCATCTCCCTCACGGTGACCATATCCCCTATCCCCCTCAAAGCCACGCTCCACTTCGTGTAGTAGTATTTCTCCGCCAATGACTGCTGCTGCGCCGCCCAGTGCGCCCATAGCCATATTTCCGCCGGGACCTTGCATGATTCCGCCCAAACCACTCTGCTGACCTTGCATTTGTACGTTAGCGGGGGTTGGGACAACACCTGCCAGGCTCGTCCGGCAACTGGGACAATTGCTGGTACCCATTGGAGACATCGCCATGCATATGGGACAACGAAGTATCATTGGTTGCTGGTAGGCCATTTGTCCGTACTGCTGAGGTTGCTGACCATACTGCTGAGGATATTGCGCATTGTACTGGGGCGTCTGCTGAGGATACTGTGCATATGGTTGTGATGGCTGCGGAGATTGCACATAACCCATTTGCGGTATGGGTGTTCCAGCATTTTGTGCTATGGGACCACCACAACCTGCACAGAAATTCACACCGGGTTTATTTTGTCGACCGCAATTTGAGCAAAGAACAAAGGCTTGTGGTGCCGAAGCTGCAGGGGTAGGGGTGGCTGAAACCTGCATACTCTGGCCACAATTTGTACAAAAAGCCATCTCGATAGGAACTTCTGCATGGCAGGCGATACATTGACGTGTAAGTGGCTGAGGTGATGTTGGTGTAGCAGTTGCAACTGCTGTCTGTGAGATGAGTGATGAGCCACAATGTGTGCAGAAAGCCGCTCCGGGGTTCACGGCTCCATTACAACGGGGACAAACATTCGTCGAGGCGAACTGACTGACACTGCCAGTTGGCTGTACAGGTGTTCCGCACTCCGGGCAAAACTTCTTGCCAGTAACATCATTGCCGCAAGATGTACAGGATGCCATGGGTTTTGTTCTCCTTATATAATAAATGCAAATGGCAATCTCATGAAGCTTGCGTGCAGTGTAGCACAGTTTGGCAATTTCGTCGAGATGTGGATTGTGTATGTGTGTTTTATGAGGAGCGATGAATGCACCGGCGAGGAGAGCCTATAAGGCTCTCCTCGCCGGGGTCTTGCATCTATGCATTCAATAGCTGAGGTAGTTCAGACACATTCCTTGAGAGCTGCGGTGCTGCTGATGCCTCGCAGTTTCATGAGCGCTACTACTTCGAGTTGGCGTACCCTTTCGCGTGAAATGCCTAACTCTTTGCCGACCTCCAATAAGGTGCGACTTCGTCCATCGCCGATACCATAACGGAGCGTGATGACGGAGCGCTCACGTGGAGTAAGCAAGGCCAGTGCTCGATGGAGTTCTTCACCAAGCAAATGCTGTGATGCAGTTTCAGCAGGCGCTGGTGCTGCGCTATCTTCCAGCGTGTCTGCTAAAGAATAGCGGGCCTCATCGTCAACAGGCGCATCTAATGATACAGGCTGCTCGATGATGCCCAGCAGGTCCATAACCTCGTTTACATTGATATTACATGCCTCGGCTATCTGCTCTGGCAAGGGATCAAGTCCGTTTTCTTGTGATAATTGGGCAGCTACGCGGCGCACTTTACGCAAACGTGTCGCGACGTGTTCAGGCAAATGGATCAGGCGCGATTGCTCACCTGCAGCACGGCTGACGGCTTGCCGTATCCACCAAGTGGCATAGGTACCAAAATGACAGCCGCGACGATAATCAAATTTCTCCGCTGCTCGCATCAGGCCAAGGTTGCCCTCTTGGATAAGATCTATTAAAGGAACACCCGTGCTGGTATATCGACGCGCAATGGCGATCACCAAGCGCAGATTCGACTCGATCAACGTACGACGTGCCAATTCATCGCCGACGGCAGCTTTTTGTGCCAGGTCAACTTCTTCTGTGTGCGTCAAAAGCCCTAATCCGCGAATATCACGCAAATAGCTCTGAAAAGCATCCTCAGAACCAGGCGTATGGCGAACCACTGCTGCGCGAGCAGGCCGTGAATGTCCAGGTAACTCTTCCAGTGTACCTGTGTCGCTGCCTTCTTCTACCTCATCGCTATCATCTAACAATGCATCAGCTACCTCATCCAGGGACGGATCTGCGTTGATCAGCGGCTCTGTATTGCGAGTTGTCGGCGTTTTGATCAACAGCGTATCAAGATCCACTGCAAAGTCAGGCTTGTTGGCAGGGGAAAAAGCTGCCGATTTAGCAGAAGTGGAAAGCAATGGAGTGTACACCTCGCTTATAGAATCAACAATTGCCATAATTCCACGCTCCCTTTGAGAAATCTACCGACAAAATCAGCTGCCGGACTCCTCCGTGTGGCCTCGTGGTCAGCGCTCACAGACTCAAAACATGCTAGCGCTGAACGAATACATATATATGCCTAGCCATATTCTTTACACCTTCTCTAATTGTACAGAGTAAAGGAGGCCATAGCATCGGGTAATTACCCTAGATCAAATCAGGTTCTAACCGTATCTTCGATATTATCATAACTTCATATGGTAATACGAAGCAGCATCATTAACAGTTTTATACGATTCGATTCGATCCCTACAAAAGAGGCAATGCGTCCAGTCTCGTGGGGAGGAATCCTTACAAGGTACGGCATTCCCAGAAGTTGCTTCTACAAGTAATACGCTCAATGAGTCTTAAACGTTACGCTTGCTTCTATGTATAGGGTACATCAGGTTTTATTGGGGTTTTCCTCATCGAAAGGGTCATGGACGCCGTGCCCACGATCATAAAAGAGTTGCGTTGGGTCACCCAGGTGGTCCTCGTAATCAGGGCGCTTCTCCCATCCTTTTATCTTTGCTTCGTCAGCGCTCATGGTCAATTGTACCCGGTCGTTTTCGACAGAAGCGATGGCACTATATGGGATGTAGCGGTTTGCGGGGAAAAAGTAACCTTTGTTTACAAGAAAAGAATCTTCATAGGCCTTTGCAATATGACCTAATTTCTGACCATCGGAAGTATAAACCTCCATAGATGGACGAATGTTGTGTTCGTTCCAGTCAGGCATAATTTTTTCTTCCTTCCTGTCACCTGTTCTACTGAGCTGCTTATCTCCTTATGGTGAAACGATACAGGTTCTATTATATACCGGTGAGGCGAATGTGTGATAGTGAGAATGCGTTGGCAGGGAAGTTGAAGAGTTGAAGAAGAGAAAAGTCAACTCAGTTCATCATGGCTATCATCTGGCGAATTGCTTTGATTTGCTGCCGGACATCGTTGCTATCCTCAACATCAGGAGCATGTTCTACATAGGCCGTGAGATCCCGTAAGGCTCTAGTATAGTGCTTGAGGTGGAAGTGAACGATCCCACGATCTCTTCTTTCAAAAGGAGCGTTGGGAACCAATAACAAAATGCGATCACAAATTGAAAGCGCACGGGTGTAATCTTCCTGGTGGATATAAATATTCTTGAGATTAGCCAGCATACGTACAAGTAGCTGCTTATGGCTCACTGGCTCTAACCAATGGGGATCGAAATCAGCCTTGTGCCTGAACAACCTGTATAGGCGTTCGCGGCAATCTTCCTCAGTGAGGAAACGCCCCTTTTCAAAGGGGTCGATGTAGACGTAGCCGTTTGGTAAGCGGCAGCGGACAACAAAGTGAAAAGGAAGACCGATTCCTTCAATCTGCAAACCTAACCGCTTGCCAACTTCCATATAGATAAGCGAGAGTGTAATGGGTATACCTTTTCGTTTCTCTAAGACATCGTTGATGAAACTGTTGGACGGATTATAGTAATCTACTTGATTGCCCTGGAAATGCTCTTGCTCAAAGAGTACCTGGTTCATGGTGCTGATGGCCGTCAGTAGATCGATCTCCTTTGGAAGTTGGGTGCACTTGTCAGTTTCGACTAAACCAAGCAATGTGCGAACTTTTCCCGCTAACAGGTCGAGTTGTTTCATGCAGTGTTCGGTATCCATCTCTGGATATTCTTCAAGGGCAATAAGAAGTGCCGCCTGAGCAAGGTTAATGGTGGCGTCTTCGCCTGTAACGAGGTCGACAAATGCTTTACGCGCACGTTGTTGTGGTGTGTCGTTAAGAGATTCTTCCGGCATAGCACCCTTTTTTCTGAACTACCACAAGGCGATCTCTGCTAGAACCAAGCCGTACAATACAGTCTGAGTGAGGATATAGGGAGGTAACTCCCAGGCTATTCTACCTTATATAGGGACGATGGGCAACATTGGAAGTATATGCGATTTTTAAATTAGTTATCATTCATTTATGGCAATGAGATCAATATGTTTGTTACTAACTGCTCATGTGTACTTTGACACTCCCTTGTCCAACCTTGACCTGTTGCCGTAATACCCGCGCCCCTGCATACACAACGATTTCATACCACTCCCTTGGTGGTCGATAGGTATCGAATTGCTCGTCGATCTCCACAATAACCAGGTCATCCTCGACGCGGCAACTGACGGAAGTCTGAGCAAAATTTCCGTTCTCATAGGCAAATGTCGCCCCATCGTCTTCATAGAGAGTATAGTTTGTCAGGCCGTCTTCTGTCATATAGCAAGTAAAGGTAAGTGGATCGGTAGGGTGTTGGTCAGTATATTGCATCAAAGGTCCGGTGGGAATGATGCTGTTGCCACGTACAAGCAACGGCCAGCGCTCTAATGGGGCGGGAATTTCACTCAAACCTGCGCCTGGATACTCTTGACCATTCCAGTAATCGATCCAGGCGCCTGCAGGTAGATACACAGTTCTACTTGTAGCGCTCGGCTCGTAGATGGGGGCAGAGAGCAGAGAATCACCTATTAGAAATGCAGACTCAGTGTCATTGGCCTGTTCGTCTTGCCGATAATGGTAGTATAATGGCCGCATAATTGGTGCCCCGCTGGTAGAAGCTTCATGGAAGAGGGTATAGAGATAAGGCATGAGGCGGTATCGAGGTTCGATAGCAGTGCGATAAGCACTTTCATAAGGTTCACCAAACGCCCAGGGTTCCTGGTCTGGTTGACCTATTGCATTGTGATTTCGGCAAAAAGGCATCAGGGCGGCAAGTTGAGCAAAACGTACGAGTAGTTCGCCGTTACCGGGGTCCCAGAAGCCACCAATATCTACACCTACAAAGGGAATGCCGCTCATTCCAATATTCAGGCACATCGGTATTGCCATCGCAATATATTCCCATTGACTCGTGTTGTCACCTGTCCATAGTGCTGCATAGCGCTGTACGCCAGCCGTGCCGGAACGCGTCAACACGAATGGGCGCCTCTCAGGGCGCAATCGTCTCAAACCCTCGTAAGTTGATCGTTCCATCTCCATACCATATGCATTATGGAAGAACTTATGGAGGACTGGAGGCCCATCTGGTCCTGTTACTTCATTGCCACCAGCACGATGCAGTACATCATCACTCATAGTGTTGCCATGAATGGATGGCTCACTTTTCTCTGAGAGTATGTTTGTTAATGATGGTTCATTCATATCGTTCCAGATGCCATCAACTCCCTGATCGAGTAGCGTTAGATGGTTATTACCCCACCAGGAACGCGCCTCACTCCTGGAGTAATCGGGGAAAACGCACTCACCAGGCCATACGCTACCTCTAAAGAGTTTTCCGTCATTGTGACTGCAGAAGTAGTCATGCTCCATACCTTGTTTATAGATGATGTAGTCTTCATCAACCTTCGTGCCGGGATCGATAATGGTTACCAGGCGAAACCCTTGCATGTGAAGATCGTCTATCATGTGGGCAAGGTCAGGAAACTGCTGTGTGTTCCAGGTAAAGTTGCGATAGCCATCCATATAATCGATGTCGAGCCAAATAGCATCGCAAGGATGATTGCGTTCGCGGAGTTGAGCGGCAACCTGGCGTACCTGTTCTTCTGAGAAATAGCTCCAGCGACATTGATGGTAGCCGATGGCCCAACGGGGTGGGATTGGCATATGTCCGGTGAGTTCTGCGTATTGTCGCAGCACAGCGGCAGGTGTGGGGCCGGCAAAGAAGTAGGCGATTAAGCTATCTCCTTGCAGCGTAGTGTTGATCTCAGCATCGTTCGTATGACCAATGTCCATCTCAACACGACCTGTATGATCGATTAAGACTCCGTAAGCAGTTCCACTATCGATGTGCAGGCCGAGGTAGAAAGGGACCGAAGTATACATGGTCTCGGTCTGGATAGTGTGATGAATTGGTGGATCAACGTTCCATATTGGGAATGCTTGTCCACGTTTATTCATACTACCCGTACGCTCACCTAATCCGTATACGCGCTCTTCACTCGCGAGTGGGCGTGTCAAACGTATCTGTGAGGAATCGAAGTTGAACCCTTGCAAGTAAGGCTCCAGAGTTGTCTGTGCCTGCAATTCATTCAAAAAATCAGGCCATTGTTCATCTGCTTTTGCTACAATCCAGGAATGAAAAGGAAGCGTCCCCGTTCCACCATTGGCCAATTGGTATGTTGATGCATCCAACTTGGTGCCGCGTATAGCCCGGATACGAATCACCTGACTACCAAGTAAGGTACCAGCGAGCAAACACTCAAGTTTGGAGTTGCTGCTTCTACCTAGCCAGATATATTCCCTTCCTCTTTTGCTCTGGTAGTGGAATTGCGTAATTTTTGTGAACATCAGCTATGCCCTCCTTCTAAGGAAAATTGTCGGATGCACATATCTTAACCGAATCACCGTATTTTTAATAAATCTACATGCATTCTCAACGTAATTGCAACCAGAAAACAACTACTAGATAGTATTATAGCTTACAGGGGGAAAGCCACGTGGGGGATGTCCTTTGGGACATTAAGTGGCTCAGTACACGGGTCATTGTCCTTAGGAACAACAGGGTAGGATTACTTGTTCCTCTGTTGTTCGAAGACCGGAAGGCGCGATAAAGATTGCGTTTTCCGGTCTTTTTTGTACTAGTAACTGTCCTCTTGAACAGTGATTCGCTGTCAGATTTGAGGTATGCTTGTAGCAAGCCAAATTTGAATGAGGATGCATAGGAACCTTATCCTTGCCTATGCATTGTCTTCAGCGCCTCGGCTTCGTGGTTCCTGTTCACGGCCTACATCGAGTTTCTGTTCTTCAGGTTTCGTCCATCCCCATCCGTATAAGTACTTGCTTGAGGTGGCTGAGTCCAAGGCGCATACGTGCCTTAACTGTGCCAAGAGGAATTTGCGTTCCCTCAGCGATTTCCGTATGGGTCCATCCTTGAAAATAAGCCAGCTCGATCACCAAACGCTGTTCTGTGGGAATCTTCATGAGCGCTGCTCGAACATGTGAGTTCTTCACAGATCGCCATGCTTCGTCCCAAACATCTGGAGAGGCCGTGCTCTCATCTAGTTCTGTATCTTCTAACAGCACTTCCTGTATCGTGGAACGACGGCGTGCCCTGCGTAAATAGTCAATGGTGCGATGATGCAGGATGGAGATGAGCCAGCTACGAGCTGCGCCCATTTGTGGAGAATAAGAGGTGGCACGCCGCCATACGGAGAGAAATGCATCTTGTAAAAGATCCTCGGCAACCTGGTGATCGGCAACCATGCGGTAAGCCAACGAATAAAGGATGCGACTGTAGCGTTCGTACAGAGATTCCATAGCCCATACTGCGCCACCGGCTATAGCATTGAGTAAGGCTTCGTCGGTCAGTTCGTTTGGGGGTTCAGTATCCTTCATCGTATGCATTACGGGCCTTCTTCTCAAATCTTCATATTAGACTACGTTCTATTGTAGAACGTAGATCAATGCAATGTGAGAGATGAAAGTTTGGTATAGATGCTGAGATACGTTGTGCTGAGCGTATTTGATCTGATACTATCTGAGTAAACACCTATGGAGGAAAGGCAAAAACGATACATGAACGAAACATACCCCTGCTGGTATCCTGTGCAGATTCGCTTTCGCGATCTTGATCCCCTGGCACACGTGAACAATACTGTGTACTTTATCTACTTCGAAGAAGCCAGGAGCCACTATTTCAATCAACTTGAGTCATGGTTGGGACAATGGCCGTCTGAAGAAGAGCATCAGCATGAAGTAAAAGTAGAAGAGGATGAAGAGCCACACAATCCACGTATTCAGGCAGGGTCACACGGTCATTATGGTATGCTGGTCAAAGAGATTAGCTGCACGTATGCGCTTCCCCTCGTGCGTTCAGATCATACGGAGGTGGGTGTACGTGTAGTCAAAGTTGGTCGCACGAGTATTATTATGGATCACCAGATACGCGATATAAATGAGCATGAACGGATTTTTGCAACTGGTCGCTCGATCATGGTCTGGTCTAATTATTACACGGGGCGGCCTCATCCAGTTCCCCTTTCTCTGCGTTATGCCATTGAACAAATGGAGGGAAGCGCGTTTCCTCCTCCCATTTCCTGATACCCTCGATAATGCATGTTTTTGTAGTGGGTCCAACTTTTTGGATCCAGTTCACTTTGTTAGAAGGAGTGTGATATGAAACAGCTGCTACCTTACGGGCAATGGTATTGCTCTACCTCAAGGAAATTTCGGATCAGCTTAGGAGGCAGTGTCTTTCTTGTACTTTGGTTACTTGCTTCATGCTCTGGGACAACAAACTCCTCAACAATACAGGTCACTCCCACGACAAGCCAGTTTACACCCCCCGTTACACGAATACCAATATCGCCTCCCACATCGACAGCGGTCAGCAGCAATCTCCACCATTACGAATATGTCTTCCCAGATGGCGGCATGGATGTCTACGACATCGATAATAACTTTTCTCTTGTCAAGCATGTGAATCTGCCAACGTCAGCAGGTGGCAGAGGTGTCGTTGTCAGTCTCCCAACTCACATGCTCTATGTCGCATATGGCACTGATAGCGGCAGCGGTGGACAACAGCTTGCCTATGATTTGGTAGCGGATAAAATAGTCTGGACAAAACAATACAACCATGGAATAGATAGCGCAGCCATTACACCTGACGGAAAAACCATTTACATGCCGGCGGGCGAAAACAGCGGCAGTAATCTCTGGTATGTGGAGGATGCCGCAACGGGAAATGATCAAGGGACAATCCAAACAGACCAGGATCCTCATGATACAGTCGTGAGTGTCAACGGGAAACACGTATACATGGGACCAAGAAATATGAATGATACACCGACCGATTTGTATGTTGCCGATGCAGCCACAAATCAAATTATACAAAAAGTTGGACCGTTCCTGAAAGGAGTACGGCCCTTTACTGTGAACAGGGAAGAAACACTCGTCTATGCGTCAACAACCGGCTTTTTAGGATTTCAAGTGGGAAGCATTACTACAGGCAAAATTCTCTATACCGTTCCTATCCAAGGATTTAATTGCCCAAGTCATGGTGCAACCGACCCAAGTCATGGTGTATCTCTCTCATCCGATGAAAAAGAACTGTATGTCATAGATTCTCCTTGCGGCTATGTCCATGTCTTCGATGTTAGTGGTGTGCCAAATACTGCTCCTAAACAGGTTGCCAATATTCAATTTGCCCATTCTATGGCAGGCAATGAACAAGGATGCGGCTATGATTGTTTGAAAGATGGATGGTTGCAGCATAGTCTTGATGGACGGTATGTGTTTGTCGGTGATTCGGGAGATGTCATTGATACTGCCACGCGGAAACCGGTAGCCTTTCTTCCCTCCATGGCCAACACACGAAAAATGCTTGAGATTGATTGGCAGAATGGTGTTCCGATTGCAACATCTGAACGGCAGGGATTGGGCTATGTAACTTATTAATCAACGAGTTATTAGGATAGTTTAGATTTTTTATGAAGACCCCAAAATTCAGGTAATCTGCGGTTAATCTTTGGTCGTATTAGATGTTGTATCGGATTGTTAGGGGGAATGGCGATTGATCTGTCATTTGCAGTGATCGCTCCATACTGCTAGTCGGATTTCTCGTCGAAACAATCCATGGAGCGAGTATTATTTCATGATTGCGTACTGTTGTACAGGAAATAGATCGTAGCTCACCCATTGTAGGCGAGGAGAAAAATAAAATGTAGCTTTTCATTGGCCCTAGGTTTGCAAAGCTCAAATGCTTGTGGAGATATCTCATATCCCCAAAACGAGCATGCAGTACCCATTCTCTCTTGCAATTGCTTCAGAACCTCGCCAGCCCCACATCCTACTTCGCAGATAGTTCTAGGCGAAATACTATTCTGCT
>WNFB01003444.1_pt1 | contig 19249 bp, 11 predicted proteins | sample 5400501 | NCBI WGS metagenome assembly WNFB01 (sample SAMN13153341, study PRJNA577476) | soil metagenome | isolation source: 200 cm saprolite under Douglas fir tree site 2 hole 1 | place: USA:California | collected 2015-04-18 | reverse complement strand
CGCCGCAGCTCCGCCGGAACCGACGGGAACAGGCTGAGCTGCACCAGATCCATCAGGAAAAGCTCGCGCGCCAGGCGCATGGCCACCAGCCGCGGGGTGTGTGGATGAAATGCCACGCGACGCTTCACCGGGTAGTGGGACAACCACTGTCTGCGCCGCGCGATGCGCTCGAGAATCGTTTGCGGCAGATCCTCGCGCTCGAGGAGCAGGCAGAGGTGGGTCTCGTCCAGATGCGGATTTTCGAGCAAGGCCGTAAGGACCTGCTCGCTCGCGTCGCCGAGCAGAGATGGGATCGCGCCGCGCGCGGCGGACCGCGCGTACTCGGAATCGAGCTCAGTCTTCCGTGCCATGCGCAGGAGTGCTGCGTGAGTCATTGGCCGGGTGGGACGCTGCGAGACGTTTGGCCAGCCGAGCAGCGCCGATGGCGGGTGAGACACGAAGCGGCCCAATCCTGGCCCGGGGAGCGAAGTGCAAGAGAGACCGCTCGAGGGGCCAGTCAAGCAGCGCGGTACGTCCCAGAGCCCCGCCGGAAGTAGCTAGAGCGAACTCGCCGTCCGCAAGGCCGAGCCGCCGGATGACGATATCAGCCAGGCTGGCGAGCGCAGTGGCCGCGTCCAGAAGGATATCGCGCGCGACGCGGTCGCCGGCCTCCGCCGCCTCGATGACCACCGGAAAAATGGCCGGGAATACCTCGTCCGTGTTCCGCGCGATGCGCTCGGTTAGGTCGTCCCAGTCGGAACATGCGAGGGCCGCAAAGATTCTCTCCGCTAGCCGCGTTGGGGGCTCGCCCTCGTCCCGCGCGAGGGCTGCGGCAGCCAGGGCTCGTCGCCCAACGTCAAACGCGCTGCCCTCGTCGCCCAGCCACGGGCCGTAGCCCCCAGCGCGGGCAGTTTTTCCCTCCGCATTGCGCCCATAGGCGGAAGAGCCGGTGCCCGCGATCAGCACCACCCCAGGACCTCCGCCCACAGCAGCCTCGAGAGCGATTTCCAGATCGGTGGTGGCATGCACAAAAGCCTGCGGAAATTCCGCCGCAAGGAAAGCCAAGACGCGGTTCGCGACACTCGGCCGCCCCGCGCCGGCCAAGCCCGCGCAGACTGCGGTAACCTGCGTCATCTGCGCACTTGCACTGGTGAGCGCCGCCCTCGCGGCCAGCGTAAGCGCACCGGCGGCGGCGCCGAATCCGACGCGCAGCGCATTCGATGGCCCAGCCACGCCTTGGCCTGCCACCTGGCCGTTGGCATCGAGCACAACGCATTCGGTCTTGGTGCCGCCGCCGTCCAAACCGAGGGAATAAGTCATCGTTTGTTTGCTTTGGGTCGAATACAATCAGGCGTTCGCGAGCAGGTCTTAGCCCCCGGCTCAAATTGCGAACTCCTCTCGCGAACGTCTGCTGACGGCTGAAAACTGGAGCTAAAGCTGGCAGCTCTCTGCCCTCACTCTAAATCCCCGCACAAGCGCGCTTGACGCCGGCGCACCGCCCTGACTACTATCACGCGACTTTCCCAAGCGCGGGGCGATGCGACTCGGTCCACTGGATCTCGCCATCCTGGCGGCCTACCTGATTGGCATCACCCTGTTCGGCATCCACTTCCGCCGGGGGCAGCAGGACATCCGTGACTATTTCCTCGGCGGCCGCTCCGCGCCGTGGTGGGCGCTCGCTTTCTCCATTGTGGCCACCGAAACCTCCACCCTGACGATCATCGGCACGCCGGCGCTGGCCTTTTCCGGCAACCTCGGCTTCCTGCAACTGGTGTTCGGCTACCTCGTGGGCCGCGTAGTTCTCACGCTGGTTTTTCTGCCCCACTATTTCCGCGGAGAATTCTACACGGCCTACCAGCTCATCGAAAAGCGATTTGGCCCTCGGATGAAGTCAATCGCCGCGACGACGTTTCTAATAACCCGCGCGCTGGCCGAAGGTGTTCGCATCGCAGCGATCGCGAAGGTCGTCAGCGTAGCGTTTGGCACCGATACGCGTCTCTCGGTGGTGCTGGTGATGGGGTTGACGCTGCTCTACACCTTCGAGGGCGGAATGAAAGCAGTCATCTGGACCGACGTGATCCAGCTTGTACTCTATCTCATCGGCTCGGCCGCAGCATTTGTATTGCTGCTCGGCAGCATCCCCGGCGGCTGGGCTGAAGTGACGCAGGTGGCTGCAGCCTCCGGCGACAAATTCCGCGTCTTCGACTTCACGTTCAGCTACCCGCGGACGCTCACCCAGACGTACACCTTCTGGTCTGGTCTGATCGGGGGAACATTTCTGACCATGGCCAGCCACGGCACCGACCAGTCCATCGTGCAGCGTATCCTGGCGGCGCGCTCCGAACTCCAGGGCAAGGTGGCGCTGCTCGCCAGCGGAGGCATCATCCTGGTGCAGTTCTCACTCTTCCTGGTGCTGGGCGTGATGCTCTACACGTTTCACCAGCACACTCCCCTCATCGGCCCCGGCGGCGACCCGGACCGTATCTTCCCCGAATTTGTGGTGCGCGAGATGCCTGCAGGTTTGAAAGGCCTCGTGCTCGCTGCCATCGCCGCCGTGGCCATGTCCAATGCCAGCGGCTCACTGAACTCAATGGCCGCCTCGAGTGTGGTCGATTTCCATCGCCTGCGCGGGCGCGAGGAACACCCCGCGCGCACCCTGCGGCTTTCCCGCTGGATGACGCTGGCCTGGGGCTTCGTCGTGCTCGCGCTCGGGATGGTGCGCTGGGGTCCGGTACTCGAGTCTGGTCTGACGATTGCTTCGATTACTTTCGGTAGCCTGCTAGGTCTATTCTTGCTGGGCTTTCTGAACCCACGCGCCACGCCGAATGGAGCGCTGGCGGGCATGCTCGCGAGTCTGGGCGTTCTGCTCTATGCGAAATTCGAGACGCACCTGGCATGGACCTGGTACGTGCTGGTGGGCGCGATGACGACGTTCTTGGTCGGGTCTCTTGCCAGCCTGCTCGATGGTGGAAAGAAAATGCAACCACTGATGAGCCCTAATGAACACTGATGAAAACTTAGATTTTAGATCTCAAATTTCAGATTCTAGATTCTGACTCTCAACTTTCGACTTTCAACTCGCATCGGAGAGGGCAGAGAAGCTGACACAGAAAACGATCAACGGAAAGATGCCAGCCAAACGACTCGAACTGGTGCGCGGTCTGGGACCGTGGGCGGCGGCAGCCATTGTCGTCGGCACGATGATCGGCACCGGTATTTTTCTGAAGCCTGCCGAAATGGCCAGTAGCGGCGGCTCGGTCGCCGTGGTGTTTGCCGCTTGGGTTGTCGGCGGCGTGCTCTCTTTGTTCGGGGCGCTTTCCTTCGCCGAGTTGGGCGCCTCGATTCCCGAAGCCGGCGGGGAGTATGCCTACTTGCGACGCGGCTTCGGCCCGGCGTGGGGTTTTCTCTTCGGCTGGATGCATTCGATCGTGGGACGTCCCGCTTCAGCCGCTTCGATCGCTGCCGGACTGCTGCGGTTCTGGGGATTTCTCTTCCCAGCGGTGGCCGTGCCATTTTTCACCTGGCATGTCTCCCTGCCCTGGATGGGCAAGCCCTACGATCTTGCGTTTACCTGGGCGCAGCCGTTGGCCGTGGTCGCCATTGCTGTGATCACGTTCATCAACTACTTGGGCGTGCGGCTCGGCGGACAAGTGCAGGTGGCGCTGACCCTGATCAAGATCGCCTCGGTGCTCGCCGTAGTGATTTTCGGATTTGCGCTCGGGCACGGAGACAAAGCCAATTTCCAGCCCATGGCTCCACCCTCGCTGGGACTGGGAACGATCGGCGCCTTCCTGGCAGCGCTGGCCGCTGGGCTGTGGGCCTATGACGGCTGGGAAGACCTCAACCTCGTCGGCTCCGAAGTGCAGGAGCCGCAGCGGAACTTCCCGCGCGCGTTGGTGGGCGGTGTGGCGCTAGTGGGCGCGATCTATCTGCTTTTCAGCGCCGCATGCTTCTACGTGCTGCCCTTTGATACCTTGGCAGGTTCCACGCATGTGGCCTCAGACGTGGTTGAAAGGTTCGCCGGAAGCAGCGCGGCGCAATGGATGACTTTGGCGATGGTCATCGCGGCGCTCGGCTCGCTTAATTCCTCCCTCCTCAGCGGGGCGCGCGTGCCTTACGCCATGGCGCGCGACGGCATCTTCTTCCGCGTGGCCGCGACCATCCACCCAAAGTTTCGCACGCCCGGCGGTGCATTGGTCTTCCAGGGGGTTTTGACCAGTCTAATGGTGCTCACCGGCACGTTCGAGGAGCTTACCTCGCTGTTCATTTTCGCCGCCTGGATTTTCTACGGCTTGGCTGTCGTGGCGATGTTTCGGATGCGTCGCAGCGAACCAGATTTGCCGAGACCGTACCGCTGCTGGGGCTACCCATGGGTCCCGGGTGCTTTCGTGATCGGCGCCATGGCGTTGACAGTCAACCTATGGCTCGCGCGGCCGATCCGGTCGTCAATCGGCCTCGCCTTGATCGTCTTCGGACTGGTCTTTTACCGCCATTGGCAGAGAGAAGCGGCGGGTAGCCACCGTCCAGTCATCCGCTAGGAGCGTAGGATTGGCTTGGTAGGGCAAGGCATGGCTTGCCCCTACACTGACCTTTCCGTAGCCATCTGCTAGCAGCGCACTCCGCCCGCAACTGCGGCGAGAGCATCGTGCGGCGCTGCGACCGGTGCGCACTGTGGATGAAACGCTTGGGCGAGGATTTCCACGCCGGTCGACAAACGCGGCCCGGGTCGCGAGAAATAACTCGAAGCATCCACCGCGAAGATCCGGGGTTGCTGCGCCGCGGGCAGGTCCTCCCAGCCGCGGGGAAGCGGCGTACGAGCAAACTCTGCGGTGCCCTGTTCCAGACCATAGCCACACGGCATTACCAGCACTACCTCGGCCTGCACCGCGAGGACTTGCTCCCAACTGACGCGGAACGCCCGCTCGCCTGGCTGGCCCAAAACGTTGCTCCCACCGGCGATAGCAACCATTTCCGGCACCCAATGCCCCGCGACGTAGAGTGGATCGAGCCACTCGAGACACACCACGCGCGGTCGCGTACTCACACCAACCATCGCTCGCTCAACCGCCGCTACGCGACGCTTCAGATCGATGACAAGCTCATGCGCCTGGTCGGCGCGGCCGGTGGCTTCGCCCACGACGATGATGTCGCGCCAAACGTCGGCGAGGCTGCGCGGGTTGAGCGAAAGCACGCGCGGCCGCCGCGGCAAGCTCACAAGCGCCGCAGCCAGGTCGTCCGGCGAAGCTGCACAGACCTGGCAGAGGTCTTGGGTGACGATGAGATCTGGCTCGATGCTGCGAAGCGCCTCGACATCCACGCTGTAAAGGCTCTCGCCGCGGGTGAGGAAGTCACGCACCTGGCGATCAATTTCCGCCGCGGTGGCGGCGTGGGCCAGGCGCGAGCGGACTAGAATTCGTTTTGAGCGCGCCTCGCCCGGGAAATCACACTCGTGAGTAACGCCGACCACTTCCTCGCCCAGACCCAAAGCGAAGAGAATCTCTGTGGCCGAAGGCAGCAGCGAGCAGATCCGCATAGCCCGCAATCTACCACGACAGCAATCGTTGGCGTAGCGCCGGGCTGCGATCCGGCATTGGCGGCTCGCGGCGCGTCGCAGCGTCCTGCAAACCGGCGGCGAGACACAGGCTCTAACCTGGCACGCTGAAGCACGGTTTGTGCGTCCCGGCCAGGCCGGAGCGGGCCGCGTCACGGAGTTCTGGCTCAGGGGTACAGCAGGTATTTGGCGCGGATCCTCTTGAAGGCCTCGATCTCTTCCGTCCAGTCCGCGACAATGACGGGGGGCTCGTCGCCCTTTTTTAACCTGGCAATCGTGGTCGCGGAACCCACTAGCGCGATGGTACGCTGGAGATCGAACTTATCGGGATACAGTTTCGCCAGCGCTGCAGCAATCTCCAAACCCATCAACATCGAGTGCAGCGAGGCACGATCGGTAATGATCAGCGCAATGCCTTGGCAGAGCAGGTCCTTGTGCGGGCCCGCGCGGGGCGTGAACCGCGTGGGGACAAAGCGCACGCCGGGGATAAAGCGGCTATTCAGGTAATCGGCAAGCTGGGTGGCATGGATCCACGGGGCGCCCAACAGCTCAAAGGGTGTGTCAGTTCCGCGGCCGACCGAAACGTCGGCGCTTTGCAGGATCTCGATGCCGGGATAGAGCAGAGCTGCATTGAGCGAGCGCAGATTGGGCGATGGCGCCACCCAAAGCAGGCCGGTGGCTTCATACCAGTCGCTGCGGCGCCAGCCCTTCATTGCGATCACATGTAGGTCGCATCCAATCTTGTTTTCGGCATTGAACATTCGCGCCAGCTCTCCCAATGTCATCGCGTAACGCACCGGCATGGGGAAATACCCGACGAAATTCAGCCGGTCGCGGTCGAGCATCGGGCCTTCGATGGTCTGGCCGCCCAATGGGTTCGGCCGGTCGAGCACATAGAAGGTGATCTTGGACTTCGCGGATTCCTCCATCGCATAGCCCATCGTGGTGATATAGGTATAGAAGCGCACGCCGGCATCTTGAATATCGAAAACGAGCGCGTCGATACCCCGCAGCATTTCGTCGGCGGGCCTGCGAGTGTCGCCGTAGAGGCTGTAGATGGGCAAGCCGGTCACCGGATCCGTGGACGAGGAAACTTTATCTTCCAGGCGGCCGGCAATCCCGTGCTCAGGGCTGAACAACGCGACGAGCTTGACTCGATCCGCATGGGCCAGTAGCTGAATGGTGCTGCGGCCATCCCGGTCAAGCCCTGTTTGATTGGTGATCAGCCCCACGCGCTTGCCTCGCAGCGGCGCGAAGTCTTCTTCCGCCAGCACGTCTATGCCAGCCTTGGTGTGCGCGTTGCGCGCCGGCTCACGCCCAGCCCCGACGCTGCGCTCGATCATTGAGGTACCCGTTTGCATGGCGGCAGGCTTTGGCCCGCCATCGGGTGAAACCGGAGGTTGCCGGCTGAAGCGCACAGCTACATTCAGGCCGGCAGCAACTGCCGTAGCCACTCGCGAGCGCAGGCTCGAGATGGGGGGACGCACGTAGGGATGAACGCTATTGGTCAGCAGGATGATGAACGTCTGGCTCGAAGGATCGATCCAGACTGAGGTGCCGGTGAAGCCAGTGTGGCCAAATGACCCCAGGGGAAAGAGCTCTCCACGCGGCGCCGAATATATTGAGTCAATGTCCCAACCCAGACCGCGCACCGTGGGGCTCCACGGCGGGCTCTGCGGCGTGGTCATCTTTTGCACAGTGGCGGCGGCGAAGATGCGTTTGCCACTCGGCCCCACGCCTCCGGCCAATATCATGCGGCAGAAGATGGCCAAGTCATCGGCGGTAGAAAACAAGCCGGCGTGACCGGCGACGCCGCCCATCATGCGAGAGCGCGGGTCGTGCACCACGCCGCGCAAGACCTGCCCCTTGGCTGAGCCGGTCTTCGCTGCTTCGGGCAAGTCCAATTCTTCAGTCGGAGCGACCCGGGGAATCCAGTCGGCCGGCGGGCGGAAGCGGGTCCGGCCCATGCCCAGTGGCGCGAAGGTTTCTCGCGTGACGAACTCGTCGAGCGGAACGCCGCTTACCCCGCGGACCAGGTCGCCGAGCAGGATGAAGCCGCTATCGCTATACAGAAACCGCGCGCCCGGGGGCGAAACCAGTGGTTCCTCGTAAATCGCGTTGAGCACTGGCTCCGCGCCGGTGGTTCCCTCTGGCACACGCGGGACCGGCGCCAGGCCCGCAGTATGCGTCAGCAGGTGGCGAATGGTGACCTGGTCCTTGCCCTCCTTCTTGCCGCCGCGGGTTTCCCCCTGATCACCCGGCCCCGCGAATTCAGGAATGTACCGCGCCACTTGATCGTTGAGGCGAATTTTGCCCTGCTCAACCAGCTTCATCACCGCGGAGGTGGTGGCAATGACCTTGGTGAGCGAGGCTAGGTCAAAAATCGTGTCCACCGTCATCGGTTCACGCTTTGGCAACAGCGCCCGCGAGCCATAAGCCTTGCGATGGAGAACGCGTCCGCGATGGCTCACCAGCAACACGGCGCCCGGGATTTCACCGGCAGCCACGGCTTTCTCGACCAGGGCATCGAGTGTGGGGCTCAGGCCCGGGATCGACGACGCGGCTGCAGCCGGCGATTTGTGGACAGCAGCCTGCTGCGCAAAAGCGGGAACCGGAGGGAACCACAGATCAACACAGATCAACAAAGAGGAGACAAACAAACCATAGGAAAAAAGCTCTTGGATTCTCCTTTTATCTGTGTTCATCAGCATCTATCGGTGGTTGTATTCATCCGTGTTTATCGGGGTTTATCTGTGGTTACCGACGTGATGATCAGTTGGTTGTATCGCCGCAAGCCGTGTGCTATATACAGCCACGGCATGCAGGCGTCAACCTCGGCAGCCGAAGCCGACCCTGATGGCTAACCGCTGGGTCCTCCTGCTGACCACTCTCCTATTGATGGCGCAAACCAGCCGCACCGCGAAACCTTCCACTGCGAGAGCCGCGCTTTCCCCGACAAAACTTTCCGCCGACGGCGAGAAATGGGTCGCGCAAACGCTGAAGAGTATGACGCTCGAGGAAAAACTCGGGCAACTCGTGATGGTGTTCTACTACGGAGGATTTCTCGCCGCCGAGAGCCCGGAATACAAGGATCTGTTGCGTCAAGTGGAGCAAAACCACCTCGGCGGCTTTGTCGTGCAGACGCGCGGGACGCCACTGGGGATCGAGCGCAGCCAGGTCTACCCCACCGCGGTACTGGCGAACCACCTGCAGAGTCACGCCAAGATTCCGCTGCTGATCGGAGCGGATTTCGAGCGCGGCACCGCCATGCGCTTGGACGAAGGCACGTCTTTTCCCCTCGCGATGGCTGTAGCGGCGACCGGTTCGCCACAAGATGCCTACACGGTGGGACGGATCACCGCGATCGAAGCGCGCGCCGCGGGAGTTCATTGGGTGTTTGCTCCGGTGGCCGACGTCAACAGTAACCCCGATAACCCCATTATCAATACGCGGTCGTTTGGCGAAGATCCCCGGCGCGTGGCCGAGTTTGTCGCTGCGTTTGTGCGCGGCGTGGAAGAGAATGGCGCGCTGGCCACCGCGAAGCATTTCCCCGGCCACGGAGATACCAGCACGGATTCACACCTCGATCTGCCCACCGTCCGCGGGGATCGCGCCCGGCTCGAGCAGGTCGAGCTGGCGCCCTTCCGGGCAGCCATTGCCGCTGGGGTGAGCACGATCATGACCGGGCATCTCGCGGTGCCGGCGATCGAGCCCAATCCGGATGTTCCCGCGACGCTATCGCCCAAGATTCTCACCGAGTTGCTGCGCCGGCAGATGGGCTTCGACGGCGTCGTGGTAACTGACGCGCTGGACATGGGCGGGGTCACGGTGCGCTATCCGCCCGCCGAGGTCGCGGTGCGGTCGATCCTGGCTGGCGTCGATGTGCTGCTAGTGCCTCCCACACCGGAGGCGGCGCTTGCGGCGCTCGCTGAGGCAGTCGCTTCAGCCCGCATTCCGAAGTCGCGCATCGACGAAGCCGTGACGCGGGTGCTTCGCGCCAAGGCGCATCTTGGCCTGCACAAGAAGAAGCTCGTGGACCTGAACGCGATTGCCGCGCAGTTCGGCCAGCCGGAGTTTCTCCGCCAGGCGCAGGATATCGCCGATCGCGGCGTGACTCTGCTGCGCGACGCGCCTCACGCGCTTCCGCTAGACGCCACCCGGCCCATGCGGGTTCTTCTGGTGGTGATCTCCGGCGACTCAGATCCCTATCCCGGCGAAGACCTCGAGCGCGAGAGCCGCCGGCGAGTGGATTCGCTGGAAGTGGTGCGCACGGACACGAAGTTCGTCAAAGTTGAAACGGTCAAGCTGCCACCGCCGGATAGCTACGACGTGGCGATCGCGGCGCTGTTTGTGCGCGTGGCGGACCGCAAAGGCACCGTCGGGCTGCCGGAAGATCAGGCCGCTCTGGTGAATGAATTGCTCACAACGCGCAAACCTGTCGTGGTAGCGGCTTTCGGCAGCCCCTACCTGATCGAGCGCTTCCCTGCGGCAAAGACCTGGCTCGCCGTGTTCAGCACTTTTGACGTCGCGCAGCGCGCCGCAGCTCGTGCGCTCTTCGGCCAAGTGGCCGTTAGCGGGCGGCTGCCGGTGAGCGTGCCGGGCGTTGCCCCGGTAGGATTAAAGATTGGCGATGGACTCTCTGTTGCGGCGAACCCGATGACGCTCCGCGCGGCATCCGCGGATACCAAGGCGAGCCTGAAACCGGCGTTCGGTGTTTTGGACCGCGCTGTCGCTGATGGCGCGTTTCCCGGCGGTGTGCTGGCGGTAGGCTACCGAGGGGAGCTAACCCTGCGCGCCTTTGGCCGGCAAACTTACCAGGCAAACGCACCCTCGGTCACCCCCCAGACGATTTACGATGTGGCGTCTCTCTCCAAGCCGGTGGTGACGACTACGCTGGTTGCCATGCAGGTCGCGGCAGGGCGCCTGCAACTCGATACTCCGATTGCAACCTACCTTCCCGAATGGGCCTCCGGACCCAACCTTGAGTGGCGGCGCAACGTGACACTGCGTCACCTGCTCACACATACATCGGGACTGCCGCCGCATAAACCCTATTACCAAATGTCGAAGGGGAAGGTGGGTTCGCCTCAAACTAGACGCGAAGTGCTCGCAAAGATTTTCTCTGAGCCGCTCACCTCTGAGCCGGGAAAGCAGTCGTCGTACTCCGACCTCGGCTTTATCCTCCTCGGCGAAATCGTCGAGCGGATGACGGGCGAATCGCTCGACAGGCTGGCGCGCGCGCGCATCTTTACGCCGTTGGGCATGCGGGACTCGCTCTACAATCCGGCCAAGAGCCTGCGCGCGCGCATTGCTCCCACGGAAAACGACGCGGCGTTTCGCAAGCGGCTAGTTCACGGTGAAGTCCACGACGAGAATGCCTGGGCCATGAGCGGTGTGGCCGGCCACGCGGGCCTGTTTTCGACCGCCGTGGACCTGGCGGCGTTCTGCCAGATGCTGCTGAACGGGGGCCTTTACGCTCACCAGCGCATCCTGGGCAGAAACACCATCGAGCAGTTCACCTCGCGGCAGGCGCTCGCGGGCGGCACTCGGGCGCTCGGCTGGACCGTACCCACCGAAGATTCTTCGAGCGGGAGATACTTCTCCGCGCGCAGTTACGGCCACACCGGCTTCAGCGGCACCTCGATCTGGATCGACCCGGAGAAGGAGCTGTTCGTCGTCCTGCTTACCAACCGCGTCTATCCCACACGCGAAAACGAAAAGATCGCGCAAGTGCGCCCGGCGGTGCACGACGCCGTCGTCGAAGCGCTCGGCCTAGTGCCGGCGCGCCAGACTGCGCGGTAAGACGCGGCTCTTGCCCGTCAGCTTCAGCGCAGTCAACTATCATCGTTCCACAACGAGAGCACGGAGACTTGAACGCAGATAGCTAAACCCGGAAAAGCGGGCAGTTCGGAGGGCAATTGCTGCTGGATACCCAAGCTGGCGCAGGCGGGACAGGCAACAATGCCTTTCCCACATTGTTGGCAAGTTCGATTCCCGGCTCCTGCGAACCATTTTTAGCAGTTATAATCCCGCCGGTGAAGAGCGACCGGGCGAAGCGTGCAAGAACTAATACCACCGAGCAGCGCAACGCGCGCTCGCAGGGGCTCGACCTTCTCCCCGCCCGCGAGATCCTACGCATCATCAATCGCGAGGACGCCACCGTGGCGGCGGCGGTTGCCCGTGAGCTGCCCCGGATCGCACGCGCCGTGGACGCGATCGTTCGCGCCATCCGCAGCGGCGGCAGGCTCATCTACGTGGGGGCAGGCACCAGCGGCCGGCTGGCCACGCTCGACGCGGCGGAATGTCCGCCGACGTTTGGTGTGCCTTCTCGGCTGGTGCAGGCGGTGGTTGCAGGGGGGCGGCGGGCGCTGACGCACGCCGTCGAGGGCGCGGAGGATTCTGCGGCGCAAGGCGCACGCGACTTGGCGGCGATAAAAACTACGGCGAACGACGTCGTTGTGGGACTGGCCGCCAGCGGTTCGACACCCTACGTGGTCGGCGCGCTCGCCTACGCCCGGCGCCGGCGCGCGTTCACCGTGGGCGTGACGTCGAATCCCAAGTCGCCGCTGGCGCGTATCGCGGCGATCAACATTGCTCCACGGGTGGGCCCGGAAGTAATCGCCGGGTCCACGCGGATGAAGGCGGGGACGGCGCAGAAGATGGTACTCAACATGCTTTCTACCGCGGCGATGGTGCGGTTAGGCCACGTCTACGACAACTGGATGATCGACGTGGCCCTGACTAACCAGAAGTTGCGACGGCGGGGGCGGCGCATCCTCGAGCAAGCCTCGGGCGCGAGTGTGTTAGAAGCGGAACGCGCGCTGCGTCAAGCGAAACACGATCTTCGCGTGGCACTCGTGATGCTGAAGACGGGCGCGGATCCAGTAAAGGCGCGCCGACAGCTCGAGCAGGCTGGCGGCAATTTGCGAACAGCTCTTGGAGAGACGAACCACGGATCAGGGAACAGGGTTCGGAATTCGGGTTGAGGTGCTATTGGGTGGAAGCTGCGTGTTATCCCGAACCGACCCGGCGGGGCGATCGAAGATTCCGGCCCTGCAGAAGAGGGCCGAGGACTGGATGCTAAGAGCTGAAAGCTGACCGCTGGATTTCGCTGGCAAGCGCATGGACAAATTCCGCATCGAAGGTGGCCGACGGCTCGAGGGCACGCTCCGCATCAGTGGGGCCAAGAACGCGGCTCTTCCTGCGATGGCCGCGGCCCTGCTGACCTCCAAGCCGGTGTGCCTTCGGAACATCCCGCGCGTGCGCGATATCATCACGATGGGCAAACTGCTGGCGCACATGGACGCACGCGTGGAGTTGGGCGCCATGCCTCCCACAGACATTACCATCCAGGCCGAGAAGATTTCTGACGCCGAAGCGCCTTACGAGCTGGTGCGCACGATGCGCGCCTCCATTCTGACACTCGGGCCGCTAATGGGCCGGCTGGGTTACGCGCGAGTCTCGCTGCCCGGGGGTTGCGCGATCGGCGCGCGCCCGATCGACTTGCACCTGAAGGCGCTGGAGAGGATGGGCGCGGAGATCATTACGACGCACGGTTACGTCGAGGCGCGTGTGCCGACAGACAAGCGCCTGCGCGGCGAGCACATCGTCTTTGAGAAGATCACCGTAACCGGGACCGAAAACGTGCTCATGGCCGCCACTCTTGCCGAGGGCGAAACCCTAATCGAGAACGCCGCGCGCGAGCCTGAGGTAGCTGACCTTGCAGATCTGCTGATCAAGATGGGCGCACAGATCGAGGGCACTGGCACGTCCACGCTGCGCATCCGCGGTGTAAGCTCGCTTCACGGGGCCACCCACTCAGTCATCCCCGACCGCATCGAGGCGGGCACCTTCCTCGTGGCCGCCCCCATCACCGGAGGAGAGCTGGTGCTCGAAGGCTGTATGCCGCAGCACCTCACCGCCGTGCTCTGGAAACTCGCCGAGGTGGGCGTGGAAATCCGCCAGGAGTCGGCCGACCGGCTGCGCGTGCGGAGCGGCGGCAAGCTGGCTGCTGCCGACGTGACCACGGAGGAGTATCCCGGCTTCGCCACTGACATGCAGGCGCAATACATGGTGCTGGCGACCCAAGCCACGGGCGCTTCGGTGATCACCGAGACTATCTTCGAGAACCGCTTCATGCATGCCAGCGAGATGGACCGCATGGGCGCCAATATCTCGATCGAAGGCCGACAAGCCGTCGTGCGCGGGCCGACGCCCCTCAGTGGCAGCGAAGTGATTGCCTGGTTCTGGCGGGTCTGGTGGCGAGCGGCTCAACACTCATCGACCGCGTCTATCACATCGACCGCGGATACGAACGCATCGAAGAGAAACTCTCGGCCGTGGGCGCCCTCATCGAGCGCGTCCGGCAGGGTAGGAGTTAGGTCTTAGGTGCAAGGTCCGCCGGTCAGCCAACAGCAAGCAGCTATCACCTGTCGGCCTCAACTCTCGGCCGTGGGCGCTCTCATCGAGCGCATCAGATAACCACACAGGCCCGCCGGGATCTTGGCTGAAAGCAACCCTCTCCCACCGAGAAGACAGGCTGTAGCCACCTTGTCGACAAATTGGCACCCGGCAACTGGCGTTTGACAGTCAAGCCGCCGACGTATTATAACCGCCGTCAGAATGGCTCTGTGGGGTGCAGGCCATTGCATCTATTCCTTCAATCCGGGGGTTCCTATGTGTCTTAGAGTCTTGCAAGCCGGCGTACTCCTTTTCGTCTTCGCTCTGTCCGGAGCAGCGCAGGAGGTCACGGGCACGATTGTAGGTACGGTGCAGGATACCCAAGGCAAAGTCGTTCCCAAGGCGACCGTCACGTTGACCAATACGGATAAGAACATTGTGGTTCTCAAGGTGGAAACGAACGGCCGCGGAGACTATGTCGCGCCTCTGCTTCCCATCGGGCATTATTCGATCACGTCGGAATTGGCCGGATTCAAGAAAGCCACACGGACCAACGTAGTTCTGAACGTCAACGACCACCTGACCATCAACTTCACGCTGGAACCTGGCTCGGTGCAGGAACAGGTGACGGTGGAGGCCGATCCCCTCCAGGTAGATCTACAGACGCCTACGGCGGCAGGTTTGATCACCGGGACGCAGATCCGCGAGCTTTCGCTAAACAACCGAAACTATATTCAATTGGTCGCACTGATGCCCGGAGTTTCCACGGGCTTTTCCTCCGATCAAATCGAGGTCGGCGTGACTAGCCCCACGGGACTGTCGAACCAGGTCAACTTAGCCATCAACGGCAACCGCCCCACCCAAAACAACTTTACGATCGACGGTGCCGATAACGTCGACCGCGGGGCCAACCTGACCCTGCTGAATTTCCCCAGCGTGGACTCGATCGCGGAGTTCAAGGTCTTGCGCGGCCAGTACGACCCGGAGTTCGGACGCAGTTCAAGTGGCGAGATCAATGTCATTACTCGCTCAGGCGAGAGCCGGTTCCACGGGAGCCTGTACGAATTTTTCCGCAATGACGTGTTGAGCGCGAACAACTTCTTCAACAACAGGAATGGGATCCCGCGACCCGCGCTCCGCTACAACAACTTCGGCGGCACCATTGGCGGACCTCTGTACATTCCCGGCCTTTACAACACCGACCGAAAGAAGACCTTTTTCTTCTTTTCAGAGGAGGCCCGGCGGATCTCCACCTTTACGAGCTTTTCCGCTATCGTTCCTTCGCTGGCGGAAAGAAGCGGAACTTTTCCGAAACCTGTTTGCACGCAGGTTAACCCGAACTCCGGAAACTGCACGGCGCAGACGACCCAGATCGCGAACATCAACCCGGCGGCCGCCGCTTACGTGAAGGACATCTTCTCCAAGTTGCCCCAGCCACAGGATCTCAGCTCCGACACGCTCGCGACAGTCGGGCGGAATACTTTCAACCATCGCCAGGAGACTGTCCGGGTCGACCACGTGTTTGGCCCGAAGTTGAGCGTCTTCGGCCGCTTCACGAACGACTCCATTCCCACAGTCGAGCCCGGCGGACTGTTCACCGGTTCCAACTTGCCCGGCGTGGCCACCACAAGCACGAGTTCGCCAGGGCGCACCTTTACCACCCGCGGGACTTGGACCTTCTCGCCGGCTGTCCTCAATGAGCTGGGGTATGCCTATTCCTATGGCGGCGTCCTCAGCGATCCCACGGGTCTGGGTGCCTCGGCCATCTCCCGTGATGTCGGCACCGCTATCAAACTTCCGCTCACATCCACGATCAGTCGCGTCCCCGATTTGAATTTTGGCGATAATGACGGGGTGTTCGGATTCGGGCCCTACCGCGACTTCAACCGGAATCACAACGTCTTTGACAACCTCACTTGGATTCGGGGGCGCCACACGACGAAGTTCGGCGTCACGTATCATCACTATGCGAAGCAGGAGAACGCTGGCGGCGGCAGCAATGGCAGCTTCAGCTTCAACGATAGCCCTTCCCCGGCGGGAACCGAAGCCTTCCGGCAGGAGTGGGCGAACTTCCTGCTCGGCAATGTCTCCAGCTACGGGCAAACCTCCGTGGACTTCCATGCCGAAATCCGGCAGCAGCAGTGGGAGCTTTTCGCGCAGGATGAGTTCCGGGTGCGGCCCAACCTGACCCTCACCTACGGTTTGCGTTACTCACTCTTCCGGCAGCCGACCGACGCGGGCGGCCAGGCCACAACCTTCGACCCAGCGTCCTTCAACGCCGTCAATGTCCCGCAGATTGATTTCAACACCGGCCTGATTTCTTCTCCCGCAGGCACATATGATCCACTGAATGGAATCCTCATCGGTGGAAAGAAATCACGCTTCGGCGACGCAGTGGCGCCACAGGGTCACAACTATTTCGGACCGCGACTGGGATTCGCCTGGGACCCCTTCAAGAACGGAAAGACCTCGGTGCGAGGCGGATATGGCGTTTTCTACGACTCCCCGGCCGTCAACTCTTTGGAGCAGTTTCAGTTCTCCAATCCTCCCTTCGTGCAGAACATTACGATCAGCAACACCACTTTGGACAACCCAGGAAGGGTAGCGCCCGACCTGAATCTATTACCGCCCTTCCTCGGGGGACCTACGACCGACTGGCATCAGCCATACACCCAACAATGGAGCCTGGATGTCCAGCGCCAACTGTGGTCTGGCATCTTGCTAGACGTCGGCTACTACGGCAACAACGGTCTGCATCTCATCGGAGTGGTGGACATCAACGAACCTCACCCCGGAGACGCGGTCAGAGCAGGCATCGTCGCCCCCGGGCAGGCGGTCGGGGCCGGCCTACCCACGCAGCGATTGAATTTCGTGCGCCCCTTCGTCGGGTACGACGCAATCAACCAGTTTAAGACCCTCTTTACTTCCAATTATCACTCGGCCCAAGTCAGCGCCCAGAAGCGCTTCCGGGGCAATTCGCTGATCGTCGTGAACTACACCTTTTCGCACGGTCTGACCACGGCGCAGAGCGATTTTCGCACTCCACAGAACACGTATGACATCCGAGCGGAATATGGTCCCGCGCAGTTCGACCGGCGCCACATCTTCAACGCCAACTTTGTCTACGAACTGCCCTGGTACGCGGACCAGAAGGGCCTCCCGGGGCATCTGCTTGGCGGATGGGAGTTCTCCGGCATCGTCTACGCTTATTCCGGACTGCCACTGACCATCACCGCCAGCAGGGACCCAGCCGGGCTGGGCGTACGCGACGCGAACAGCTTTGCCGGTGGCCGCCCGGACATGGTCAGGGACCCTAACGCTGGCGCACCGCATACGGTGAGCCAATGGTTCAACACTTCCGCGTTCACTTTGGTCCCGACCGGAGTCAATCGTCCGGGCAACGCCCCGCGGGGAGCCGTGAGAGGACCCGGTGCACAGAGATGGGACCTTTCTCTGTTCAAGAACATCCGGATCTACGAAAGCCTGAAAATGCAGTTCCGGGCCGAGGCGATCAACGTCTTCAATCACACGAACTTCAACACCATCGGCACCTCTCGTACGGCAGCATCCACCTATGGCAGGGTGCGCAGCGCCCGCGACCCGCGCATTATGCAACTCGCGTTGAAGCTGAACTTCTAGCTACTTTCCGGCGCAAAAATAATGGCTGATCGCGTGTGATTTCCGTGTCGGGTGTTTTGACTTCGTGCTAGAACGTTCCCCGGCGTTCGAATCGGTAAATCTAGACGCCGAGGAGGGGGCGTGATCAAACTGCGGCACGAGCAACCGAGCTTGTGGGCGGGGATTTTGAAGGAAGAGATCGAGGATTTGTGGGAGCCGTGGATGCGGGAGGCTGGTGTCCCGAATCCTGTTGAAAAGTTGATAGCGCATTCTGTCTGCGAAGTCATGGAAATTCTTTTTTTCTAAGCCGCCTCTTCGTGATTCTCCTCGAGCTCCCGGAAGCCTTTGATCCTCCGCAGGCGAATCTGCCCGCTGGCCAGCAGCCCGAACAGCAGCCGCAGCGCCGCCGTTTCACTCGGCTGCGCGCCTTGCGTTTTCACCCGGCGCCGGAACTCCAACTGCAGCCGCTCGATCGCGTTGGTGGTGCGCAGCGAAAGCCACTGACTGGCCGGGAACGCGTAGAACGTCAGCAGCTCGTCGCCCGCTTCTTCCAGACTCGCCGCCACCGCCGCGCACGGCTTGCGCCACTTGGCCAGGAACCGTTCGCGCGCCCGCTCCGCCGCGGCGCGATCCTCGGCGTAGACGATGCGGTGATAGTCCTCGCGCAGCGCCTCGTGGCTGTGCTGCGGCGCTTTGCTCTCCAGGTTCCTCAGCTTGTGCACCGTGCAGCGCTGCTGCGCGACCCCCGGCCACACACGCCCCAGCGCTGCGGCCAACCCCGCGTTGCCGTCGGTAATCACCAGCCGCGGCCGGCCCATCTTCCGCGCCACCAGATTCTCCAACAGCCCCTCCCATGCTGCCGTGCGCTCCGCCCCGGCCGTGGCCAAGCTCAGCAGCACCTTCTCCCCGCCGGCGCGCACCCCCAGCGCCACCAGCACGGGCAGCGAAACGACTTTTCCCCCGCTGCGCACCTTCAGGTAGATCGCATCCAGGTAGAGATACACGATCCGTTCGGCGGCCAGGTCGCGCTTCTGCCAAGCCTGGTAGCCTTCCTCCAGCCGCGCCACCAGGCGGCTCACCGCGCTCTTCGACAGCGGCGCCTGAGCCAGCAGCGGAGAGAGCGCCGCGCGAATGCGCCGCGTGTTCCCGCCCGACAGATACACGCCCAGCACCGCCTGCTCGACTTCCGGCGTCGAGCGCCGGTAGCGAGGCAACAGTTGGCTCTGCCATTCCCGCTCGTTTCCGTCCGGCGTCAAGCACCGCGCTCGCGGCACGGCGACGCCCACGGCTCCTCCCCGCAGCACCAGCCGCCGCGGCTTGCTGCCGTGGCGATAGCCGCACCGGCCCGCCGCGCGCTGGGAGCGCTGCGCTCCCAGCGCATCCTCCACTTCCTCCTCCAGAACCTGCGCGATGAGTTCGCGCATCCGCTCCCGCAGCCTCTGCTCCAGACTCTCCCGCCAGGGATTCCCTTGCTCTTGGTGCGGGCTCGGTGCCGTGCTACTGTTCGTCATGGCGTATCCTCCTGTGGCCGAGACCTCCAGCGAAGAGATCCCGGTTTTGTTTTCAACGACTTCTCAGGAGCATACGCCTTTCACTTTTCTACAGGAATCGGGACAGAACCAACGCCCAGGGTCTTTCCACGGAGATCCGTGCCCACTGTTTGCTGCCAGCCGCCGGATCGGACGGAGTTGCTCTCCGTCA
>WNFB01006516.1_pt1 | contig 19253 bp, 22 predicted proteins | sample 5400501 | NCBI WGS metagenome assembly WNFB01 (sample SAMN13153341, study PRJNA577476) | soil metagenome | isolation source: 200 cm saprolite under Douglas fir tree site 2 hole 1 | place: USA:California | collected 2015-04-18 | reverse complement strand
CACAAGTAGCCGCGGGCCAGGGGGTGTGCCGCCCCTCTCCTCACGGGTACTTGATGTTCAAGCCTCCGTCCACGACCAGGTCTTGGCCCGTGACGAGGTCGGCCTCGACCAGCGCCATCACCGCTTGTGCGACGTGATCGGGCGTCGCGACCACGCCCAAAGGCGTTTCCAAAGCGAAAGCGCGCTCCTGGGCAGCCCAAGCCTCGTCTCCAAACTTCTGCCGGAACCAGCGGGTCGACACCAGGCCCGGTGAGACCGAGTTGACACGAACATCTGGCGCCAGCGCCATCGCCAGCGCCCGCGTGAGCTGCAGCACGCCAGCCTTGGAAACCGCATAGGCGATCGACGACCCACCTCCGCGGTGGCCGGCGATTGACGCCACGTTGACGATGACCCCGTTCGTCTTGCGCAGGGCCTCCGCAGCAGCGCGGCAGCAGTAAAACGTGCCCTTGAGGTTCACGCCGAGAATGTCGTCCCAGACCTCCTCAGTCAGCGCGTCGAGGTCCGGGTGTGGGATGAAACGTGTGGTGGCGGCGTTGTTGACGAGCACGTCCAGGCGGCCGAACCGGCGCAACGTTTCCGCGACCATTGCCCTTACCTGCGACTCGTCGGCAATGTCGGCCTTGTGGGCTGCGCCCTCGGCGCCGAGCGAACTGACCTCCGCTGCGGTGGCATCGGCGTCTGCGGACGAACGGGAGTAGTTCACCAGCACTGCCTTCGCGCCGGCCGCGGCCAGCCGCAGGGACACTGCTCGGCCGATGCCAGTGCCGCCGCCGGTGACGATCGCGACCCTCCCGTTCAGCTCCATGCGAGACTAGTGTCCGCCAAATGCCGCTGAGCCTCCGGGACGCGACCAAGGTCATCGACGCCGCCCACGTCAAGGCACTGCACTTGGGCGTCAAAGTGACGGCCGCGGTCGTGGACGAGGGCGGCCACCTGGTTGCTCTCGGGCGGATGGACGGGGCACCGCCACTCTCCCCTCAAATCGCGGAGGCGAAAGCGGTCGGGACGGCGGTGTTCCACCGCGACGGTGACGCACTGGCCCAGCTGGCCGAGGACCGGCCCGGCTTCTTCAGCGCGGCCGATCGCATGGCCCGCGTACCGCTCATACCCGGCCTCGGATCGCTCCAGATCAAACGGGATGGGTCTGTAGTCGGAGCGGTGGGCGTGAGTGGAGCCCGTCCCGAGCAGGACCTGGAGTGCGCTCAGGCCGGCATCGGATCACTTTAGGCTGACGGTGCGGATGGGCTCGTACACGGCCCCCGCCCTGGTCAGACGGCTCGAGTAGAGAACGAGCCCTGTAGCGCGCCAGGCCGGGAGCTTCGGCAATGCCGGGAGCAATTGCAGCACGGAGCCGTCGCGTTTGCGCGCCCTGGCCAGCGTCATATGCGCTTGGAAGGGCCTCGCCTCGGCGGGGAAACCGGCGGACCGGCACTCGGCCTCGACGACAGCCGCCAGCTCACCTGCCGCCTCCGACCCCGATCGCAGGCCGAGCCAGACCACTCGCGCCAGCCGGCCACGCTTGAAAGCGCCCAGATCGCCGGCTTCGAGATCGAAACCAGGGAGCATCAGCGCGTCCAGCCGATCGGCTATGCCCTCGACGCGCTCACGCTCGACGCTGCCGATGAAGCGGATGGTGAGGTGCAGGTTCGACGTCGGGGTCCAGCGGAAGTCCGGCATCGCGGAGGCGCTTGCGTTGAGAAAGAGTCCCAACTCCTCGCGCTGCGGCTCGGGTACGGGCAGCCCGAAGAACGCACGAACGCTCAGCGCCGCCCTTTCCGCCAGTTGGTCGCGACCCAGGAACTTGGCGCACTCGGCCGCCAGCCGAAGTGCGTGCTCACCGAGTCGATGCCGTCGGCGATGTTGGGGAGTTGGACGGTCTTGATCTCGTCCGGAATCCCGATGGGATTGTCCAGCATCACCTCCATGATCGCCGCACCGGGGATCAGCAGCGCTGGAGGGACCTTCACAATCGGTTTCTTGATCCCGCGAGCCTCCACGAACCAGCCGAACATCGTCTCGTAGGTCACCACCTCGGGGCCGCCGAGCTCGACGATCTTTCCCAACAGGTCCGGCTTGTCGATCGCCTCGACCACGCAGCGGGCGGCGTCCTCGCGCAGGATCGGCTGGATCTGGGCTTGGCCGCTGCCCGGGATGATCAGGAAGGGTCCAAAGTTGGCCACTCGCTCGAATTCAGCGAGGATTCCTCCCTCCTCGGCCAGCACGTAGGAGAAGCGGAGGATGGTGCCCCTGACGCCGGTTTTGGAAAGCTCCTGCTCGCCCATCCAGCGCGAGGTCAGGTACTTGTATTTGGGATCCAGCCGAGCACCGATCACACTGACGAACACGACCGACTTGGCGCCGGCGGCCTGCGCGGCCTGGCCAAGGATCCGAGGGCCGTCGACGTTGACCTCCAGGAAGGATTGCGGCTTGTTGCGACGCACGGCGACCAGGCTGATGATGTGGTCGGTCCCCTGGGCAGCCTGGCCGACAGCGGTGGGGTTGAGGGCGTCGCCCACTATCAACTGGGCTCCCCGGCCTTTGAAGGCGGCCGCCTTGAGCGGATCCCTCACCAGCACACGCAGCTGGTGGCCGGCATCGATTAACTTGTGCGCGACACCACGCCCGAAAAAGCCGGTGGAGCCCAGGAGCAGGATCCTTGCCACAAGGGGAAATCCTAACCGAGGCCATACTGGAGCCCGTTGAGTGGGCAGGAGGCAGGTGGCCTCGGCCTCGGTCTGTTCGCCCTCGTCCTGGGTGCGGGCGGGGTCGCGGCCGCTATCCGAACGCGCCGCCGGCGGGCCGAGATCGCGGCCACGTATGGGAGCACCGGGGGCATCGTCTACACGGTCATTCAGGCGGGCTGCTCGGGCGTCCTGATGCTGGGCGGGCTGGGGCTGATCGTGCTCGCCTTGCTTGCGCGCCATTGAAGCGTCCCGGCGGCTTCGTCCCCCCTCACTGACCCTCCCCGCCAAGCGGGGAGGACAGTAGGCCGGAGGGCTAAATCACGTTCCGTTCTTTGACCAAAGCGCCGCGACCGAACCGATCGAAGGCGAACGTAGAGATGTCGATCTCGGACTTTCGGTCCAGAAGTAATTGCGTGACCAGCAGCGCCGCCGCCGGCGCTTGCATGAACCCATGTCCGCTGAACCCCGCCGCGCACCAGAACCCCTCCAGCTCTGGAATCGGGCCGAGGATCGCCTGGTGGTCTGGGGTGGTCTCGTAGAGGCCCGCCCACGCTGTCTTCACCCCCGCACCGGCCAGCGCCGGGGCGCGCCGCGCCGCCTGCTCGACCATCTTCTCCAAGAACTGCCAGTTGACCTCGGTCACAAAGCCTGGCGGCTCGTCACGGTCGCTCATGCCGATGAGGACGCCGTCGCCCTCGGGGTGAAAGTACAGGGACGTCTGGAAATCGACGGTCATGGGCGTGTTGCGTGGTACCCCGGGGAACGGGCCGGTGACGACGATGTGCCGCCGGTACGGCAGCACGGGGATCTCGACGCCGGCCATGCGGCCAATCGATGCCGCCCAAGGGCCCGCGCAGTTGATCACGAGCCGGGTCGCAACCTCGCCACGTGAGGTGCGCACGCCTTGCACGCGGCCTGAGGCAATGTCGATGCCGGTCACCTCGACTCGCTCCCTCAAGCGAGCACCCATTCGGCGCGCAGCGGCCGCGTAGCCGCTGGTCACATCGGCCGGGCTGGCGATTCCATCACTGGGACAGAAAGTGCAGCCGAGCACGTCGTCGACATTCAACACCGGCACCATCTGGGCGGCCTCGGCGGCCGTCACCCATCGCGCCTCAGCCAGTCCAACCCGGTGCCACATCTCCATGTTGTGGCGGAAGTCTTCTATGTGCTGGGGCCGGGCGAACACGAACAGGTAGCCGACCTGGCGGAAGTCGGCCGGGTGGCCTGTCTCCTGCTCGAACTCCTCGAGCATCCGAACGGACAGCCGCTGCAGCCGAACATTGGCCTCGATCGAGAACTGCTGGCGCACACCACCGGCGCACTTGCCGGTTGATTGCGAGCCCAACTCCTCTCGCTCGAGCAGCAGAACGTCAACTTTGCGTTTGGCGAGCTGATAGGCGAGGGCACAACCCATGATCCCGCCGCCGGCGATGACCACGTCAGCGCTTTCCATGCCAGGACATCCCCCACAGCTCGAAGATGAGCTTGAGCGCGGCCAGCGTGGTGATGTCGCCCTGGTCGAAGGGCGGCGACACCTCCACGACGTCCAGGCCGACCGGGCGCGAGCGCCGCGTGACTGTCCTGAGGAGATCAAGCGCCTGTCGTGTGGACAGGCCGCCGGCTGACGGGATCTCAGTTCCAGGCGCGAATGCGGGGTCGAGGGCGTCGATGTCGAAGGAGATATGCACCGCCTTCCCCGCAAGACGGTCGCCAATCGCGTGTACAGCCCGCGTGGGATCGGCGCTGATTTCTCGAGCCGACACCAGGAAGGGGCGATGCGCGTGAATGAACTCCAGCTCCTCGGGGTCGTAATCCCGCCCGCCCGCGATCACGACTCGTGCTGGGTCGATTCCGGACACCTCGAGTGCGCGGCGCATCGCGCAGCCGCAGGTCCATCTGCCACCGCGAGAGAAGTCGCATAGATCGGGATGCGCGTCGACCCACAGCACGGCGATACCCGGATGCCGTCGCGCCTGGGCGGCAAGCGTCGCGATGGCGGTGCAGTGGTCGCCGCCGAGCACGGTCAGGAGCACCTCTGGCGGGACCTCCGCCAGCCGGTCCGCCACGCCCTTCCAGCCGGTCTCGATTTCCTCGCCGGCGTCCAGGTCGCCCAGGTCGTGCACCTTGAGTCCGCGCAGCAGACGGCCCTCTTCGGTGACCGGTGGCATCACCGGCGAGAGACTGCGAATGCGCTGTGGCGCGAGCGCTGCTCCCTTGCGATACACCGCCGAGCCGTCGTATGGAATTCCCGCCACCACCACGTCCGCTTCGCCCAGCGCGGCACCCGCCAGCCCAGCCCATGGCGCAAGGCCGGCCAGGTCGATCAATCGGGTTCCGGATCCATCAGTCCGGTTCGTAGGGGGGCAGTGACTTCTTGACCGGACGGTCCTGGCGGTAACCCAACGCGTACTCACCCTGAAGGATCGTGTGCACCTCGCGCGTTCCCTCGTAGATGATGGGCGCGCGGGCGTTGCGAAGAAAGCGCTCCACAGGGTACTCGGCCGAATAGCCATACGCGCCGTGCACCTCGATGGCGTCGTGCGCGGAATTGAAGGCAGCATCTGTCGCGTACTGCTTGGCCATGGATACGTCGCGCGTGTGACGCACGCCCTTGTTCTTCATCCATGCGACCTTGAAGTACAGGAGACGGCAGATCTCATAGTCGCGTGACATGCGCGCGATCATCTGCTGCACGAGCTGGTAGCGACCGATCTCCTGGCCGAAGGTCTTGCGCTCGCGCGCGTATTTGACCGATGCGTCCAGGCAGGCCCGGACCGTGCCGGTCGCCCCGGCAGCGACGGTGTAGCGACCGTTGTCGAGACAGCTCATCGCGATTTTGAAACCATCGCCTTCGTCGCCGATCCGGTTGGCTTCGCCGACCTCGAGGTCGGTCATGAATATCGATCCGACGTCTCCGGCGCGGATGCCGAGGCGATCCGCTATCGGCTCGGTACGTAGGGCCTGGCCGCACTCGGCCCGGTCGAGCATAAAAGCGGAGACGCCGCGATGATCAGCCTTGGGGTCGGTTTTGGCGAAGACGAGGAAGAAGTCGGCTGTGTTGGCATCCGAGATCCAGACCTTCTGGCCATTGAGGACGTAGCGGTCACCGACGCGGCGAGCTGTCGCTTTCATGGACGCCACGTCGGAGCCTGCGTTGGGCTCTGTCAGCCCGTAGCAGGCCAGCTTCTCGCCGCGCGCCATGGGGGCCAGCCAGCGCTGCTTCTGCTCCTCGGCGGCCCAGGTGTAGAGGCCCATGCCAACCAAGCCGACGTGGACCGACAGCACGGTCCGGTAGACAGTGTCAACGTACTCGAGCTCCTCACAAACCAGGCCCAGAGACAGGTAATCAAGCCCGTGCCCGCCATAGCGCTGCGGGAAGCAAACGCCAGGAAGGCCGATGGAGGCGAGCTTGGCGAAGATCTCGGGATCGTGACGCCCAGCGCGGTCATTGGCGGCGATCGTGGGCGCGAACTCGCGGGCACAGAGATCCCGGACGGTGGCGACGAGCTGGGCCTGGTCCGGTGTCAGCGCCAGGTCTAGTGGCAACTAGTGCTTAGGGCTCGGCGAGGGGCTCGGGGTGGGCGACGGTTTCGGAGTCGGTAAAGGCTTCAAGTCGCTGGGACCGACGTTGCCGACGAAGGGAATGCGGTGTCCGAAACCGAGGATGAACGGCGTCGCCCGCGAGCTGTGGAGCTGCGGCTGTAGAAAATCGACGTATACCTGCTGCAGCTGATGGATGCCGGCGACGGAGTCGATGTGCGCTCCCGACGCCTTCGCGGCCGCGGCCTTGAGTGTCTGCAGATCCTGGCTGGAGACCAGTGCCGCCGTGATCGGGTTGGAGAGGATCGACGTCTCGAGCCTGTTGACCTGGGTCAGCGAGAGGCCGGCGCTGGTCAGCGTGGGTTCAAAGGCGTTGTCGAGGGTGACCAGGGCAGACAGGGCGAGATACACCACGACGAGCGTGACGGCGACGTGGACGAAGACGCCGAGAAGGCCATCGATTCCGCGGATGGCTTCCAGGCGGTGGAACGCGCCTCCGATCGAACCGCCGATGGCGCCGAGCACCACGGCCACGATGAGGGCGACAAACACACTCAGGACCGCGCTCAGGTGGACGACCTTCGCCATCTCGGCGGTGTACTGGCTGTGGAACCGGAAGACCAACAGCAGGGTGCCGAAGAAGAAGATCTCCGCCATGAGTGGTTGGATCACACCTCGCTGGTATCCGAGGATGAGAGCGAAGACCAGCGCGACGAGGATGACGATGTCGATGATCACGAGCGGTCCACCCTACGCGGCCTTGGGACGCGTGGGCGTCAACTGACGCTGGGCCTCGACTGCCAGGTAACCCGAGAACATGAGAACGATGCCCACCGCCTCGCTGAGGGGCTGGGCGAGGTACACACCTTTCGACTGCGCGTAGCTGTGGCCTCCGGCGACAACGAAAGCGCCGGCAGCGATCACCGCTAAGCCCAGCACCCGGTTTCGCGGAGCCCGCGCACGAGCGGCCTTCCACGCCGACCAGCCGGCGCCCCCGATCAGCAGCAGCGATCCGCCGACGTTGGTGACCAGCGGCAGCACGGCCGGAACGCTGATGGCTCCGCGCGCGGGGACGGCTGCTTTCAGCAGAACGCTGTCGGTATGGGCCGCCAGCACTGCCGCAATTCCGATCGCCGAGACCACCACCATCACGATCACCGCGGCACGCCCAACGCGTGGAGCTGTGAGGAGGAGCAACGACCCCAAGCCGAGCCACCCAACGTTGAGAATTCCGCCGAACAGGTAGTAGCCCTTATAGGTGGCGTCCGACCATCCCACGGCCTGGCCGGCCGTCTCGAACATGGCCGCCACCGCGAACATCGCAAGGGCCACGGCCCAGATGGCCTGGTAGGGCTTGCGCCGGCTCAAGTACTGGCGTCCGACGACGGCGGCGAAGGCGCCACCGACCGCGGCCGCCAGCAGAGGGATCACGAACACCGCGAGCCATTCTATAGGCCAGGGGGACGCGGCCCCGACAGGCCCGATCGGGCCCACCTTCCGCTAGACTCGGGGCACTCTTGGCCCGAACGATCGCTGTCGCGATGCAGAAAGGGGGAGTGGGCAAGACCACAACCGCTGTGAACCTCGGCGCCGCGCTGGCGGAACTCGGTCAACGAGTGCTTCTCATCGACCTCGATGCGCAGGGCCATCTCACCCTTTACATGAAGCCTCCAGCGGAACTGGAGAAGACGATCTACCACCTTTTGGTCGATCCCGACACAACCGTTACCGACGTGGTCCAAGAGGCACCCCAGATGGGCGTGCACTACCTCCCCGCTGACGTCGAGCTGGCCGGCGCTGGGAATCAGCTGATCAACGAGATCGGGCGTGAGAGCATCCTGCGCGACAAGCTGGAGCCGGCCCAGAAGCGATACGACTTCATCATCATCGATTGCCCGCCGTCGCTCGACCTCATTGTCATCAACGCACTCGTGGCCGCCGACGAAGTGCTGGTGCCGCTGCAGGCAGAGTTCCTTGCTCTGAAGGGAATGCAGGAGCTGCTGGTCACGATGGAACGCGTCAAGCGACGCCTCAATCCGCGGCTCGAACTGATAGGCATCCTCCCCACCCTCTACAAGCATCGCGCCCTTCATTCGCAGGAGGTCCTGCAGGCAGTGAAGGAGAAGTACGGCACCAAGGTCTACGACTTCGCAGTCACAGATTCGATCCGCTTCGCCGAGACTCCGCTTGCAGGCCAGTCAATCCTTCAGTACGCACGAGACTCGGATGGCGCGAAGTCGTATCGTGCGCTGGCGGCCAAAGTATTGGAGAATCACGAGTAAGGAATACAGGTAGCAATGACAAGCTTCAAGCGCGTTTCCCTGGCAGGTTCGGAGGACCTGTTTCGGCCCACCCGGCCGCAGGTCGTCACCGACACTGACGACGTCATCAGGCAGGCGGTCGATCGCACGCCGCAGGTGAAGGAGATCGTTTACCGGACTCTCCACTTCACGACTGAAGAGATCGAGCTGCTGCTGGAGGCGATTCAGACCGCGAAGTATCCCGACCGGCCGCGCGCCAAGCCTCCGCTCGACAAGTTCCCGCAGGCCGGCGTCCCAGGCGGCCGGTGCGAAGGCGCGGGTGGCGCAACGACGATCCCATCAATAGATGGGTGAGGAGGCGCGCCGGGGCCCGCAACGCACGCATCAGAGCCCGCAGGGCTCCCGGCCGTCTGGGGCGTCGGATGGTCCTCATTCGGCTGTTACGGTCCACTAGCCCCTCTTCGATCGGCGGCGTATGTAGCCGTAGGTCCAGTACAGGCAGAGCACCGCCAGGGCAACTGCAAGACCGACAGCGGCCGCGCGCTCCATTGCGGTAAATATTGCCTGGGATATGAAGCTCTCCATCGTCAAGGTCAAGCTGGATCGGGAGGTCAATGCCTACGTCGTCTCGTGCGCGACCACCCACGAGGCTGTGGTCATCGATCCGGGACTGCCGAGCGCCAAGCTCGCCGATCAGCTTCGCGATCTCACTGTGCGATACATCGTCGCCACGCACTGTCATCCCGGGCACGTCGCCGGCAAAGACGAGCTGAAGGAGGTCGTGGGCGGCGAGACCGCCCTGCACTCGGCCGATGCCAAGCAGTTCCTTCGCTCAGCCGACCGCTACCTGCTCGACGGCGACGAGCTCGAGTTCGGCGAGTTCAAGATGTCGGTGGTGCACACGCCCGGGCACACCCCGGGGAGCCTGTGCTTGGTGGTCGCGAACCATGCTTTCGTGGGCGACACGATCCTGGCCGGAGGAATTGGCAAGCAGATGCCCGAGACAGATCTTCGGCGCCAGATGATGAGCATCGGAACCAAGCTGCTGCGGCTGCCCCTTTCGACCGCGCTGTACCCCGGCCACGGGCCGGCGACGAGCCTCGAGCGCGAGTTGGCGCAGAACCCGATCTTCAGGGGAGCCAGCGCCCGAGCCTGAGCGCCGCTGCGAGCGGCCTAGCCCGGGACGAGTGCCAGCGAGATCTTCGTCACGCCAGACGTGCTGTTGACGCCGAGGATGCCGCCCGCGTTCGAGTTCTTCTTGGGAGCGAAGACCGCCGAATACGAGCCGTTGGAAGAGCCTGAGAACGAAATCGTCCAGGGGTCCTTGTTGAGCTTGTCGGCGTAGAACGCCTGGACCTTGTCCACGCTGTCGAGCGTCTCCCATTCCATGGCCCACGTGGTCTTACCGTTCGAGGTGAAGTTGCCCTCCTGCGTCAGGCGAGCACCCGGATAGATGGGAAAGGTGGAAGGGAAGCCGGCGGGCATCGCCACCGCCGCATCGAGCTTGCCGCCGGCCGAACTCTTGGCGCTCGGCGTTGCCTTGTGCGAAGTCGAGGAGGTCGTGGTGCCGCAGGCGGCCGCGACCAGGATGAGCAGGGCGAAAAACACTGACGGCAGCACGCGCACGGCGGACTTCATGGCTGCACCCGCCTGATCCTAGGTGGCACCGGCCAGGGTGTCAACGTGAACCATGCGGCCCGCGGCCTTTCCCCTCGTCCGTCCCCCACGTGCGACCAACATCCCCCGCAGGTACACCTCGTTGATGGCGAACTCCGCCGCCAGGCCGTCCAGCGCTCCGTGCCGCTGAAGCGACAGCATGAGCTCCGGGCGGACGACGGTCTTGCCCTTCGGATCGACGATCACCAAGTCGGCGTCGAAGCCGGGAGCGATGCGACCCTTTCTCTGGTCCAGACCCAACAGCCGGGCCGGCGCTTCGCTGACCCACCGCGCCGCCGCCCAGACGTCGCCCTGGCGGCGTGCCAGCTCGAGGCAGCTGAGGTACAGGGTCTGCACGCCAGGGCTGCCGGCGGGCGCCGCTTCCAGGGTCGACGCCTTTTCGCGGTCGGTGTGCGGAGCGTGATCAGTGGCAACGATCGCGATGGCACTGGCAGTCAGTCCCTGGATCAGGGCGCTTCGGTCGTTTGAAGTGCGGATGGGGGGAAACATCTTCATCGTGGTGCCAAGCCTGGAGAAGTCCTGGTCCGACACCCACAAGTACTGGGGGCAGGTTTCTACGCTCAGCGGAGTGCCCGCGGCAATGGCTGCCTCCGCCGCGCCCAAGCCCAACGCACTGGAGAGGTGCGCGATGTGCAGATGCATGCCGGACTGCTTGGCGATGGCAGCCGCGGCCGAGATCGCCACCGCCTCGGCTTCGGGCGGGCGCGAGGCCAGCAAGTCGGTATAGGTCTCTAGCGGGCGCCTGAACGCCGCCAGGATTGCTGGGTCCTCGGCGTGAATCAGCAGCGGGAGGCCGAGGCTTGCCATAGTGGGCGCCAGGCGTGCCAGCGTGCCGTAATCGGGTGGCGCCTCCAGGTCCGGGTCGTCCAGGGCCGCTGACGAGAGCACCTGCTTGCGGCTCAGGCTGAAGGCGTAGCCGAGGTAGGCCTTGAAACCCATCGCGCCCGCGGCGGCCAGGCCCTCCAGCTCCTCGGTCGTCGAGGTGGAGCGGATCAGCGCCCACAACCCGAAATCGACACGGGCCTTACCGCGCGCGAGGGCGGCCTTGGATTCGAGCGCGCCCGCCACATCGACCGCCGGCACCGTGTTGGGCATGTCGACCACAGTGGTGACTCCGCCGGCCGCCGCTGCGGCAGTGAGGGTGCCAAAGTCCTCCTTGTCAGGGAAGCCCGGGTCGCGGCTGTGCACGTGGACATCGATCGCTCCGGGCAGCACGTACAGGCCGTGGGCGTCGACGACGGCAGCTCCCGGGCTCGCCCGTTGCGCACCCTCCACGCTCGTGATCACACCGCCGGCGACGTGGACGTCGGCCTCACGCGGACCCTGGGGGGTGAGGACGGTTCCCCCCATGATCGCTAGATCCACGGCCGGAGGTCTCGGTCAGTCAAGGTCGAGGTCTTGGATGCGAAAGAGAGGTGAGTAGGGGATTCCGGCGCGGTGGATGTTCTCTTCGCCGCCCTCGCCGCGATCGAGCACGACCACGAGATGGATCACCTCCACACCCGCGTCGCGCAGTACCTGGGTCGCCCGCAGCGAGTCACCGCCGGTCGTGACCACGTCCTCGATCACCGTGACCCGATCGCCCGGCTCGAAACGGCCCTCGATCTGCCTGGCGGTGCCGTAGCCCTTGGGCTCCTTGCGGACCAGGACGAGGGGCAGACCCAGCTCCATCGAGACCGCCCCGCCCAAGAGGACCGCCCCCAGCTCGGGAGCGGCCAGGCGCTGCGTCTCAGCGGGCACAAGCGCGCCCAAGTGTTTGCCGAGGCGGCGCAGCAGCACCGGGTCGGTCTCGAACAGGAACTTGTCGAAGTAGCGATCGGAACGCTTGCCGGAGCGGAGAAGGAAGTCCCCCTTCAGGTAAGAGGCGGCGACAAGCTCGCGCCCCAATGCCTTGCGCTCGGCGATCACCGCCTCAATCTAAGGGATAAAAGCAGGCAGCCTGTTGACCGCTGCCGAACGATTCCAGAGGCGGCTCCGCCTCAGCACAGTGCTCGCGCGCCCGCGGACATCGAGTGCGAAAGCGGCAGCCGGAAGGCGGGTGCACCGGCGAGGGAACGTCGCCCTGCAGGAGCACGCGCACTCGTCCGCGCTCTACCAGTGGATCAGGAATCGGGATGGCGGACAGCAGCGAGCCCGTGTAGGGATGTCGGGGGCGGCGGTAGAGCTGGCTCCCAGGCGCCACTTCGACGATCTTGCCCAAGTACATGACGGCGATCCGATTCGAGATGTGCTTGACCACCGACAGGTCGTGGGCGATGAACAGATAGGTGAGGTCGAACTTCGACTGCAGTCGCTCCAGCAGGTTGATGATCTGCGCCTGGATCGAGACATCGAGCGCGGAGATGGGCTCGTCGCACACGATGAAACTCGGCTCCACCGCCAGCGCGCGAGCGATGCCGATCCTTTGGCGCTGACCGCCCGAGAATTCATGCGGGTACCGATCGGCAAACTGAGGGTTCATGCCCACCACGTTGAGCAGCTCGTAGATCCTGTCCTGCCGCTCCCTTCCCTTGGCCAGGCCGTGGATATCGATGGGTTCACCGATGATGTCGCCGACCGTCTGGCGGGGGTCCAACGACGCGTACGGGTCCTGGAAGATCATCGTCATCTCGCGGCGTTTCGTTCGCAGCGCCTCGCCCCGAAGGCGCGTGATGTCGTCACCCTTGAAAGTGACCGTCCCCTCGGTGGGCTCATACAGGCGCAGGATCGTCCGGCCCAGCGTCGACTTCCCGCAGCCCGACTCCCCAACCAGGCCCACGGTCTCTCCCTTCATGATCTCGAGGTCGACGCCATCGACGGCGTGCACGTGCGCGATGGTGCGCTGCAGGACACCCGATGCCACGGGAAACCACATCTTCAAGCTGTGTACGGACACGAGTGGCTCGGCCGCCGTCCATGCCCTCCTTAATGTCGCGCGGGCGGTCTCAGGCACCTTTGAGCTCCACGCCCGACTGCGTGACCCAGCAAGCAGCGAGCTGCGTCTCCCCGACGCGATTCAGCGCGGGCACGTCACGGGAGCAGCGCTCGACTTTGAAGACGCATCGGGGATGGAAGGCGCAGCCCGGAGGCAGGTCGACAAGATTGGGCGGTAGGCCCTCGATGGGCTTCAGAGCCTCGTGCCGCTCGGCGTCGAGGCGTGGAATCGATCTCAAGAGCGACCACGTGTAAGGGTGCTTCGGGTGGGCGAAGACGTCCATGGTGGGGCCGGACTCGACCACCTTGCCCGCATACATAACCATCACTCGCTCGCACATGCCCGCGACGACGCCGAGGTTGTGCGTGATCAGGATGGTGGCGGTCCCGAACTCCTTGTTTACCTTCGCGAGCAGGTCAAGGATCTGCGCTTGGATCGTGACGTCCAGCGCCGTGGTCGGCTCGTCGGCGATCAATACCTGAGGCGTCGTGGTCAGGCCCATCGCGATCATCGCGCGCTGGCGCATACCGCCGGAGAACTGGTGCGGGTAATCGCGCGCTCGCTGCGCGGGCGACGGGATGCCGACCCTGCCCAGAACCGTCACGGCCCCAGCCAGCGCCTTGACCCTGTCGAGACCCCGGTGCAGCCGGAGCGGCTCGGCCACCTGCCAGCCCGTGCGGAACACCGGGTTCAAGGAGGTCATCGGGTCCTGGAAGATCATCGCGATCTCCTCGCCACGGATCTCGCGCATCTCGCCCTCGGAAGCCTTGGTCAGGTCACGGCCTTTCAGCAAGACCTTGCCGCCGACGATCTTCCCTGGTCTCTGCAGCCTCATGATGCTGAGCGCGGTCACCGACTTGCCGCAGCCCGACTCCCCCACGATGCCCAGCGTCTCTCCCGCGTTCAGGTGGAAAGAGACGCCATCGACCGCCTTCACGTTGCCGTCCTTGGTCGCAAAGACCGTGCGCAGATCCTGCACCTCGAGCAGGGGCCCAGCCATGAGCTAGTGACTGAACACTAACTACTTGAGCCTGGGGTCGAAGGCGTCGCGGACAGCGTTGCCGAAGATGTTCGACGCCAGCACGGTCACGAAGATGGTGACGCCGGGGAATATCACCAGCCAGATCGAGTGGAAAAAATAGCTCTGCGAGTTGGTGAGCATGTTGCCCCAGCTCGGCGTGGGCGGCTGGATGCCGAGCCCGAGGAAGTCTAGCGCAGCCTCGATGAGGATGATCTGGCCCACGCCAAGGCTCGCCGCCACGATCAGCACGGGCAGCACGTTGGGCAGCAGGTGGAGCACGATCAGGCGTAGGTCACGAGCGCCGATGGAGCGCGTGGCGAGTATGAAGTCGCGCTGCTTCACGGATAGGACCTCGCCGCGCACCAGCCGCGCCACGCCGCCCCAGCCGACCGAAGCAATGATCATCGCCAGCGTGATCGCGTTGGGCCGGAACAGGATCGACATCAGGATGAATAGGAAGATCGCCGGGATGGCCAGGACCACGTCCACAAAGCGCATCAAGATGTCGTCGATCCACTTCCCGTAGTAGCCGGCCATAAGTCCCACGGTGGTGCCCAGCGTGAGCGATAGGGCGACGGTGAGGAAGGCCACCCCGAGCGAGACCTGGCCTCCGTAGATGAGCCGCGTCAGCGTGTCGCGGCCGAGCTCGTCGGTCCCGAGCACGTGAAGATTGCCCGGCGGCGTGAAGTTATGTTCCAGATCCGGCCGGAACGGATCGAAATGGGTGACGTAATGGGACAGGAGCGGGGAGGCGATGGCGATGAGAGCGAGGATGACGATCAGCACTCCCGCGGCCACGCCGATGCGGTTGGCGCGCAGCCGCTCCCACGACTCGTTCCAGTAGCTCTGGGCCGGGCGGCGCGCAGCGCCCTCGAAGCCGCTTGCCGGCAGCTCCAGCTCGGCTGCTCTCTCGCCGATCACAGCTGATTCACGCGTAGCGAATCCGAGGATCGAGGACTGCATAAAGCAGATCCGCGAGCAGGTTGCCGGCCACGACCAGCATCGTGGCGAAGAACGTCACGCCCATCACCGTCGAATAGTCGTACTGGAGCGCCCGCTCGAAGGCCAGCCGTCCGATTCCAGGCCATCCGAAGACGACCTCCACGACGAGCCCGCCGCTGACCAGGCCGGGCAGTTCGAGGCCAACCAGGGTGATCAGCGGGATGAGCGCGTTGCGCAGGCCATGGAGGTACACGACCCGCCGCTCGTTCATGCCCTTGGCCCGGGCGGTCCGGATGTAGTCCTGGGAAAGCACCTCCAGCATGCTCGAACGTGTGAAGCGGGACCAGATCGAGAGATAGAAGAAGGAGAGCACCGTGGCCGGCATGATCAGGTGCACGAGCCGGTCGAGAATGTCACCGCCGCCAAGCGGGCTGGTGGCGCCGCTGGAAGGCAGCCACGGCAGGCCGTAGTGCTGAAACGTCACCGAGAAGATCAGGATCAGCATCAGGCCCAGCCAGAACTGCGGGATCGCGAACCCGGCCACTGAAGTCACGGTCAGGGAGTGGTCCACCTTGCTGCCCCGGCGCAGAGCCCCGATGACTCCAAATGGGATGGAGATGATGACCCCGATCAGGATGGCGGTCACGGTCAGCTCGAGCGTGTTCGGCAGGCGCTCAAGGATGCGGCCGATGACCGGGCTGCCGTCGATCATGGACCGTCCGAAGTCGCCGTGCAGCACGTTCCAGATCCAGGTCAGGTACCACAGGTAAAAGGGGCGGTCCAGGCCAAGGTTGACCCGCAGCCGCTCGATGTCGGAAGGACGGAGGTTGGGGTTGAGGTCGATGCCGGGCACGTACGTGCCACGCGTCCGGTCCATGAGCAGGAGCGTGACCGCCGTCACGCCCAGCACGACGATGAGGGAGGCAAGGAGCCGCCTGGCTACGTACTTGGCCAGCATTCGCCTACAAGCCTATTCCGGCGGCTCCCTACGTTCTCGCGATTTCCTACTCGCGCCTCACTTGCCGTCCGTGACCCAGACGTCCTTCATCCAGGGTCTGGCGCCGAACTGGTTGTACGTGCCGAAGTCGGCGCCCATGACGCGCTTGCTTGTGGCCCAGACTCCGGTGTTGAACACGAGGATTGGGGACGGCACTTCGTCGGACATGATGTCCTGGAACTGGCCGTAAAGCGCCTTGCGCTTGCTCTTGTCCAACGTGCCAATGGCCTGGTCGAGGATCGAGTCCACTTGCGTGTTCTTGAAGTCGGCTCCGTTGAAGCCACCCGCAGCGGTGTTGCGCGAGTGGAAGAGCGGTGCTTCGTCCGGGTCCTGGCCCCAGCTGAAGCCGACCAGGAACATGTCAAAGGTGCGGATGCTGACGATCTGGCTGACCAGCTGCGGGAACTGGATGAGCTTGGGAGTCGCGATCACGCCGATGTCTTTCCAGGATGCCTGCATCACCGTGAGCACGCTCTCGCGCTGCTTGTTGCCGGCGTTGGTGATCATCTCGAACTTGAGCTGGAGGCCGCCCTTGGCGCGGATGCCGTCTGAGCCCTTGGTCCAGCCTGCCGTATCCAGCAGCTGCTCGGCCTTGGCCTTGTCAAAGTTGTAGAGGACTTGTGGCTTGGCCTTGTACGCCCACGAGGTCGGCGGCTCGACCGAGTTGGCGACCGACGCGTGGTTGAAGTAGATCGCGGGGACCATCTGGTCGCGGTTGAGCGCGTAGAGCAGGGCCTGGCGCACCGCCTTGTCGCCGAAAAGCTTGCCGCCCAACTTGGTGGGGTCCAGGTTGTAGGCGTAGAAGGTGAAGATGGCGACCGGAAACTCCACGATGTTGGTGTTGCCCGCGGCCTTGACGCTGTCGAACTGCGAAGGGTCGACGGGACCGATGTCCAGCTCGCCGGTCTTCAACTGGTTGCCGACCGCGACCGAGTCCGGCACCACCTTGTAGACATACTGGTCGAGGAGGGATGCGCCGGCCCAGTAGTTGTCGTTGCGCGCCAGCGTGACCTGCTGCCCGCTCTGCCAGTTGACGAACTTGAACACACCGTTGACGACCGTCGGGGCCTTGTTGAAGTCGGCGGTGTTGATCTCCTTGGGCGAGAGGCTGCCGAGCACGTGCTTGGGCAGGATCCCGTACTGGGTGTGCGAGACCAGGAACGGGGCAAAGATCGTCTTGGTCTTGATGACGACCGTCTGCGGGTCGGGCGCCGTAACGCTGTCGACGTAGGTCTCGAGATCGCCGCGCCGCGGAGAGGCGACGTCCTTGTAAGCCGGGTCGTACATGAGCTTGTAGGTGAAGACCACGTCATCCGCCGTGAGCGCCTGGCCGTCCGACCACTTGAGGTTGGGGCGCAGCTTGAACGTGTAGGTGAGGCCGTCCGCAGAGGTGGTGGGTACGTCTTTGGCCATCGCGCCGATGAGGTCTCCGTTCTTCTTGCTGTTGAGCAGGCCCTCGAACATGAGGCCGATGACCTGGTTGCTGGCGGTGTCGCTGCTGAGGATGGAGTTGAAGGTGCGCACGTCCGAGAAGTTGCCCTCGATCACGTGCCCACCCTTCTTGGGCGTCAGCCCAGTCGGCGTGGCGGTGCCCCCGCCGCAGGCCTCCAGAAACTCCAACACACCACCGCTGAACGCGGTCCACGCGGCAGCGGCGCCCATCCGGCGGAGGAAGTCGCGTCGGGACCAATCCTCCAGGAAGGTTTCGAACTGCTGGAAGCTCTTATCGTCCCGGGTCTCGTCTCGACTCATCTCCCTCTCCTCCAGGCGAAGCGGCTGGCGCTCCAACATACTCAGGCCGCCATCATATGGGTAGGCCCGCCAGGGGTCAAAAAAGAGATCGGATGAGATCAAAACTAGCCGTCGGCGTGGCCCGCGTCGTCCTCCACCTCCCCGATTCGGGCTCGCTCAAGTCCAAGCGCCGGGTGGTCAGCGGGCTGCTGCGGCGCGTCCGCTCCGAATTCCAGGTGTCGGCGGCCGAGGTGGGCGACCTGGACCGCTGGCAGGTGGCCGAGCTCGCTATCGCCTGCGTCAGCGCCGACGGCCGGCACACCGACCAGGTCCTCGCCCGGGTGCTGGCCTTCGTGGAGGCCCGCGCTGACGGCGCCCGCATCACCGACGTGTCCACCGAGCTGGTCCGGCTGTGAGCCGGGCGCGCGCAGGGCCCACGATTTGGTCGTAGACACGCAGGTTGGCGAGTTCGAGGCGACGCTGCCGTTCAGGCTCGATCCCTTTCAGCGCGAGGCGATCGACAAGCTCGACCGCGGACGAGGAGGCGTGCTGGTCAGCGCGCCCACCTCAAGCGGCAAGACGGTGGTCGCCGAGTACGCGATCTTTCGGGCGCTTAAAGACGGCGCCAAGGTCATCTACACGACACCGCTGAAAGCGCTTAGCAACCAGAAGTACCACGACTTCGTACGCGAATACGGCGAGGGGACGGTGGGCCTGGTCACTGGTGAGAACACCATCAACGACGGCGCGCCCGTCGTGGTCATGACCACCGAGATCCTGCGCAACCTCATATACGAAGACCCGAAGCGGCTGGACCTGGTTCGGTACGTCGTCCTTGATGAGGTCCACTACATCGACGACTTCCCACGGGGCTCGGTGTGGGAGGAGATCGTCATCCAGGCGCCGCTCACGATCAAGCTGGTCGGGCTCTCGGCCACCATCGGCAACTACAAAGAGATCGCGGACTGGATGGCCGAGAACCGGGGCGGCATGGAGACCGTCTTCCACGACGTCCGGCCGGTCGAGCTGAAGATGTGGCTCGCCATCAACAATCGCTTCCTCCCCCTTTTCAAGGAGGACGGCGGCATCGATCAGCGCACCTGGAGCAAGGGCGCGCAAGAGGAGGAGACGTCATACCGAGTCGGCGGCTACCGCCACCTCCCCTCCAACGACCTGCTTCATGTCATCGAGGAGCTGAGGCACCTCGACATGCTGCCGGCGATCTATTTCATCTTCTCGCGACGCGGCTGTCGCGAAGCCCTCCAACGGTGCTCCTACCACGAGCTCGACCTGACGACCGCGGCAGAGAAGGAGGTGATCGAGCGGGTGGCCGCAGAACGATTGCACAGACTCAAGGACCGCGATGAGGAGTCCTTGTTCCGGCGCATGGTCGATGCGCGGCTTCTCCGCCGAGGGCTCGCGGAGCACCATGCAGGCCTGCTCCCCTACCACAAGGAGATGGTCGAAGAGCTCTTCCAGC
>WNFB01002974.1_pt1 | contig 19259 bp, 20 predicted proteins | sample 5400501 | NCBI WGS metagenome assembly WNFB01 (sample SAMN13153341, study PRJNA577476) | soil metagenome | isolation source: 200 cm saprolite under Douglas fir tree site 2 hole 1 | place: USA:California | collected 2015-04-18 | reverse complement strand
GCATATGGTCGGAGCGATCCTTGGCGGGAAGGACCCCGACCATCGGCGAAACGTCCGGGCCGACCCAAGGCCAGGAAATCACCGTCGGCCACCAACCGGGCTTGGCACGCCGGTAGAACGATCCCGGAAGCGTCCGAACGGAACTCGCGGGATTCCAGATGATGGCGCTATTGACCGCGTCGAAGTTCCCATGCCGGTAAAGCGAGGTGACGGCAATGTCGGTGGGTCCGGAGCCGCCCGCGCCGAGCTCGTAGATGGAGAAGGGCCCACTGCTGTATGCCTCGTAGACGGTGCTCACTCCATGCGTGCCAAGCACATTGCCCAACACGTTCATTCCAATGTCCGTCCCGTCGAACTGGAGGGCGGTGACGTTACCGGTTTGCGTGACCGTCGAGCCATAGACCGCGGGTGGGGCAAACTGACTCGACGCGTAGTTCCGGAAGTACGTAAGGTATCCCCCGTTGCCGTGGGTGATGGTGGCGCCCATGTGCGGCGCGTAGTTGCCTTCCATCAGCTCCATGTGCGGGAAGGCGCAATGGCAGTCGATGTTGACCTCCTGCCAAGCCGGCGGAGTCGACCAGGAATTGTCGGCGTAGTTGTAGGCGATAACGTTACCGCCGCCGGAAACGTTGAACATGATCGGCTTGTTCATGTACCGGACAATGTTGTTCTCGATCAGGTTCTCCGCTGCGCCACACCGCAGGACTATCCCGTAGCAGTCCACTCCAAAGCCATAGTTTGCAGAATGGTGAAGATAGCTGTCGCGCACCACACATCGGTAGGTGCCCGTTATGGATACGTGCATCCCGCCGATGCTTCCGTCGGTTTGAACGTCCTTCACCCAGCAGTTGGCCGCGTTCGAAATATCGATGCCGCCCGCCATTTGCCCGGGGTAGCCGGTGTTCGTCCCGCCCTGGATCCTCAGGCTCTCAATCCCGGCCCAGCGCGTGGTCGATGCGGTGACCGGGGTGATCTGTGCCAGGTAAGGGGCGGCAGACTTGAAGCCCCAATGCAGGGGCGTGCTCAAGGTTAACGTTCCGTTGGCCGCGTTCACCGACTCGATCTCCACCCGCTGGCTCACCGATCTGCCACTCACCCGCTTGAAGTAGGGGCAATCCCCTTGGTTGATCGCGGCGTCATCGACGATATCCACCAAGGCGAGCTGGCCTGGGGCGAAGTGGGAGGCGGCGCTTCCGACCGAGAGAGTGGTCGACTCTTTGGACTCGTCCTGCAGGAGCGCGTAGCTCGTGCCGCCATAACAAGTGGAGTCGCGACCCGTGCCAATCGCGAGCACCGTGCCGCCACCGGTCTTGACGATGGACGTACCCGTGGGAGCGCCGTCAGAACCGGCCCCACGCAACACCACGCCTTTGGTGAGTGTGACTGTCGAGGAGATGGAGAAAGTGCCGGTGCCGAGTTGTACCACCTGACCCTCCGGGCACTGGTTGATCGCCGCCTGGATGTCCGCGCCGGGACTGAGCGTGGCGCAGATTGTAGCCCGATGCGGCAGCCCGTCGGGACCGAGCGGAAGTCCGAGCTGCGCATCATTCAAGATCCCTGGGTTCCACGCAGTGATTCGATCCGGTGCCACCAGGTCGGTGAGCGCAGTAGAGGCACAATCGACTGCCTGCCAGATGTGGCCGCAGCAGAAACCGCCGGCGCGAACCGCTCCCTCGCAACTGCACGACGCGGTAACGGCTCCGTCCGCGCAGTCGGCAGGAAGGACGCCAACGTTCTTGCCGCACGCGGCGGCCATGATCAGCAGGGTGAATGGGAGGGCCAAGCAAGGGGGTCGCATCGCTCCGGCTCCTTCCTCGGCGCCTTCGGGTAGCGCGACTGCGTTTGAAACAAATAGCACTCGTGTTGCTCGCTGCAATGTGCGCCGCCGTGGGGAACAGTCATGACAGCAACCAGGTCAGTATGATTTCGCAGCGTTGCAATGCCCTCTTCCTTTCTATTCCATCCCATTCCGTGGAATTCCGCACCGGAGGGGCACCCCGGGGGCACCCGATCTCATCAGAGCCTCTACGCTGCTGTTTCGCGTGTCACTTCTTGGCAGGCGCCTTCACTGGCTGCGGCGCGCACGACGGGAGAGTGTGCAATTGAGATCGGCGTTGACAACAAATCCACGTCGGCGCGTCAAACACCTTCAGCACGACGTCGCTTCCGGTAGGCGGCAACCTTGTGGCGGTTTTCGCTGAGCAGTGTACTGCACCAACGCCGGTGGTGCGATTTGGTCTGGTCGGAGAACCATAGTACGCAGGTCTCGTCTTCGCGGCGTTTCACCAGAGTAAGTCGCCCGTGGCCAACAGGTCAGCAGCCGCTTCTGCTATGGCGCCAACATCCGCGCGGGCGTGTCCTGTTGCCTCACTCGCTCAATCGTCAGCGAGCGCGGCTTGTTCCACACGAGCCGGACATGGCTCTGCGCCTCGGCCAGAAAACCGTTGAGGATCGACGGATCTCCTCGCTGCCCGGCCTTTCGTTTCTCTACTAGCGAGCGGATGTTCTCCCGCAGCATTCGCGCGGCCTGCACGAGGAACATTGGCGCCCGGTGTGGACGGCTCTTTGCCACGGGCAATCCGGCTTGTTTGAGCCAACGCAACACGTCCTCGTCGCTCTGTAAAAAGTCCACCAATTCGCCATTCACTCGCATCCGTGTGTTGAGAAAATCGAGCGCAGGATGACCTGCCAATAACAGAGCGCGCGATTTTGCGGGCGGTCTCGGGCGGGTCCGTCTTATGGGCATGATGTCAAGCACTGAACCAACGCGCGTAAGTGTTGCTCGATCTCGGCGGGATGACTTACTTCAAAGTCGATACGGCAGAACAAATTGGCTTCGAGCCCGGCGCTGTACACGCCGCGAACGGTAGGTGCAGGCCTTGCTCAGGACTTGAAGTAAGCGCTCATCACAACCTCGCAAGAAACTTCCTGACTTCTTCGGATCCTGGTGTCAGTTGCGCGGATCTATGGGAGCGGGCGGCGTTCCTCGAGCCTCGATCGCCTCACCAGCGCGCAGACACAGATCCTCGCGATAGCGGCTTGCAACGATTTGCACGCCCACCGGACTCTGACCCACGAGCCCCGTGGAGACCGTCAGTATCGGCAAACCCAGCGCAGGGGTCGCTCGCACCAGAAACTGCGAATCCCACACTCGTTGAAACGCTGCGTTGCCTTGCAGATCGAGTTGGTCCGGAAAGGGCAACTCGGCTGAAACCGGAATCAACAGCACCGCATACCTATTCAGAAACAGCTGCCACTGGCGCGTCACAGTAGCGCGCTGAACGAGCGCTCGGGCTACGGCGTCGGCGGGATACGTTTTGCCCCAGGATCTCACGGCTGCCACCACCGCCCGAGCGCCTGGATCGCCATCGCGCTCTGCCGCGTCCGCGAGCTGCGCGAAACCATCGCCGAGCCACAGCCATTCGTTAACTTCAGCCGACTCATTCAACGGCGGCGTATCGTCAACTTCCTCCACGGTCCATCCTGCATCGGCAAGGCGCCGCCCTGCATCCACAACGGACGCCTCGACCTCGCGCGCGACCTGCCTCGCTGCCGGTCGCGGGCATAGTGCGGCATGAAGTGGCCTGGGCGGCCCTTCCAGAGGTGCGGGGACCGACCAAGGATCTCGTGGATCGGTAGCCGACATGGCAGACAGACTGACGCGAAGATCCTCCACGGTACGTGCTATGGGGCCCTTCACGTGCATCAGCTGAGCCCCGGTACTGGACTCAAAAAGATTCGAAGACGCGTTGTAGTGAGGGACTCGCCCGAGGCTGGGACGTAACCCATGAACGCCGCAAGCATACGCGGGATAGCGTATTGAGCCACCGATGTCCGTCCCTAAAGCAATGTGTCCGATGCCCGCTGCGACCGCAGCAGCTCCACCACCGGTGGATCCGCCAGGGGTTAGCTTCGGATCACGCGGGTTGCGTGTGTGTGTGCCGCCATAGAGCAGGTTGCTCGTAAACCAACGCAGGGCAAACGTTGGCGCGTTGCTGCGCCCAAGCAGCACTGCACCTGCCCGTACCAGATTGTCTACGCAAGGGCTGTTGAATTTGGCGACCAGGTTTTCTTGCAGCCTGCTGCCATCGGTCGTGGCGAACCCTGCCTGGTCGACGTTGATCTTGACAGTGACCGGCACGCCGGCCAGGGGACCCGGGTCGTTTCCGCGGGCCAACACACTGTCCACCCGGTCTGCCTGCTCTCGCACCAGATCCGGTCGGCAGTCGACGATCGCGTTGATCCGCGGGTTGACGGAGTCGAGCCGTTGCAGCGCTGCGTCCGCTACCTCACGGGCCAACACTTTGCGCGTCCTTACGAGGCGAGCGACTTCAATTGCTGACAGGCGCCAGAGTTCACTCATCGGCGTTGCTCCTCTACAAAGCTATCTGACCGGGCCAACATCGAACATTCTGCTTTAGGCGCTTTCGACCGGGTTTAATCGGAAGGATCCCGGCGAGCGCATGTCGAAACGATGGCGAAGGGAAGTCTCCGCGTCGCTCGTGTCGCTATAGCGACACCACGAAATTGGACTGAGCCCCAGGATTTGTGCCGCGAAACCCACCACTTCGGTGGACTGCGCTGCTGATCCTCTCGATGATTCTGTCCGAGCTGGCGGGTCGCCCGGATCTAGCCATGGGATCATCGGTTGTCTCGTGGCTCGATCCTTGACCCCACTGCCGCAGTAGGCTCGTCAGCCCCTTTCATTCCCCTTGCCGAAAGTTTGGCGATCGCGAGCGCCCCCGCAGCACTTGGACGATTTCTTAAGATTCCTGCGGGTGCACTGCTGCTAGCGATGGCCGCCGGGTCGGGCCTGGCGATCCCGTTGGATGGACGACTGCTTTAGATCTCATTGCGCAGTGATGGCTGAACAACAGGGGCCCTTGTTCCATCTTCATGGGTTCATTCATGCCAGTGCGACTTATTGTTTCGTTCACCGGGATGGCAACGAACAGATCGAGTTCGCAGAATGCGGGGTTCGCCTCCATGTACTGGCACCTTTTCTGGACCAAGACGACAGGGGGTTTGCGCACAAACACTTCCGAGGCTCTTTGCGCTGGATTGGGAGTGGAATCGCCACCAAGGGCGGCGACTGATTGCGTTGCCACCGAGGGCCTTGGCCACGTGAAGAGAAACATGGCTCCCGCGCCAACAGCCCGCCGCTAGCACAACTTGCCACGAGGCAACCACAGTGCGCATGAGCCTTCCCTCGTGCTGCCCGTTCCTTGCTCAACCTCGTTGAGGCCACAAAGCTCCGCGGGTCGCGGTCATCCGATCGATTCGCACCCAGGTTCGTCCGTACGGTCGCGGCGTGCCTCGGACGGCAGCAACCATCCAGATACGCCTCGCGCGCTCACTTCGCGAGGAGCGCGAGCGACGAGGGTGGAGCCAAGAGTGTGCCGCAGAGGCAGCGAAGATGAATCCGCGCCACTACCAAAAGCTAGAAGAGTGCCCAGGGGCGGGACTCGAACCCGATGCAAGGCGAAAAAAATTCTAAGCAGGATGCGCCCTTACTCTGTACCGCCTTGTATTGTTGAATTCGTCGTTCCGCTCCGTCCCACCTGGTTCCGTTGGGTTCCATCCAAAACCGCGCTGGAGGAGGACATAGAGAGGACATGAAAATGCGGCGTAATTGCCAAGCCTCTTTGCGCCCACCGGCTCTGCAGTGGGGGCTCACGCGCAAAGCGTTTGGGCAAACGATGCTGCTCAAGCGCCTCATGTGACACCAAAGCATCACAACCCCAACGGAACAGCTACCGAGACTGGTGTCCTGCCCGAACCTCACCGCCTGCAGCCGTGGATCGTCCTCGAACGGCGTTTGCGGCCGTACGGATGACGTCGATCACGAGGCTGGGGTTGGAGAGCATGGGGACGTGGCTGCTGTCGACCTCATAGGTGGTGGCGCCCATACGCCTCGCCACGAAGCGTTGCAGCTCGGGTTGGACGGTGCGGTCGTTGTTGGCCACGATGTACCAGCTCGGCCTCAACCTCCAAGCGGTACCATCAAGCTTCTGGCCGAATAGGTCCGCGGCCGGCGCGGCGTGGGTCGCCCAGACGACCTTCTGCTCCTGCTCGGACAGGTCTCCCGCGAAGCACCCGACGCCTTCCGGGAGCATCCAGACGCGCCCGTCGGCGATTTCGATGTGAGAGAAAATGTCTGTGGTGGGGAACTTGTCCTGCTGACTCTGCGACGTCTCGTCGGCGTCCGGGGCGAGTGCGGCGATGTAGACCAGCCCCGCGACGCGGTCATCGGTTCCCGCGGCTGTGATGACGGTTCCGCCGTAGGAGTGGCCGACGAGGATGGCCGGGCCGCTGACCCGCCCCAGCGTGCGTTTTACTGTGGCGACGTCGCCTTTGAGTGTGTCGAGGCTGTGCTGGGCGGACGCCACCTCGTGCCCCTCCGCCTGAAGCGTGGGGATCACCTTGCTAAAGCACGAGCCGTCGGCCCAGATCCCGTGGACGAACACGATGCTCGGTTTGGTCAGCATAGAAACCTCCTTATCCTTGCAAGCCGGAATCTCCTTTTTTACTTCAAAAACGGCACTAAAGTGTAGACCCATTTCGCCGGATCTAGACTGGCGGAGTGCTTGTAGGATCGAAGGACTGGGTGGTCTTGCTCGGAGCCGGCGTCAGCGAGGGCGCCTGGCCGCCGGTCATCGCCGCCATCGAAGAAATCCGGACGAAGATTGAACCCAAGGGCGTACCCTTTGATGGAGATATAGAGTCAGCCAATCTGTGGCTTGCACGATGGGTCTACTACCGACGGCAAGAGTGGGAGTTCTCGAAGTCCGACCGGGCGGAGGCGCGGCGAGGCCACCCCATTACCGACACGGAGTTCGACGAGTTTCATACCCACCCCCTACGCATGGTGGAGAACGCACGAGAAGGTTGATCTCGCTCTCAAGCAGGCGATCGCGCGCCACCTGCGGGAGGCAGTGTACACGAACCGCCTGCGCGTCCGGGACCGATTTCTCAGAGGGCTGGCTCATCCGCGGTTTGACCAACTCCTATTGGTTACGACGAACTGGGACCCTGAGGCTCGAGAAGCGCTGCCCCAATTTCAACGACTCGAACCTGCGCCATCTCCACGGTGATGTTCGCAACCCCAGGCCGTAACGAAGCCTTCAGAGGCAAAAACGAAGGGCGCCCAAGTTGCCCTGGACGCCCGTCACAGCTCGAGCCTGGGCTGCTCAGCTCACCCGCCGCAGCGGCTCCGCGGGCTTCGGGTCGTCGACGTGGACCAGGTTCAGCGGAATGATGGCCCAGGGCTCGATCGCGTTCTGGGTGCTTGCGCTTGCACCAAGCATGATCCCCTGAATTTGTAAGCCGCTGCGCGGCCTAGAAGAGCCGGGCCGATCACCTTTCCACCGACCCCGGCGTCCGATAAGGGCCCTTATGTCCCCTATCGACGGACTAACCCCAGTCGCCTTCATGCGCGACGGTGGTCGCATGTCTTGCACGGATATTGTCATCGGGACATCAGGACCGGAAGACTCGCCTCGTACAGGACCGTCCTTGTGACCCCACCAAAGATCCACTCGCGCAGTTTGGATTGACCGTAGGCGCCCATGACAAAGAGATCGGCGCGAAAGGCTGCTGCCTGTGACAGCAAAAGGTGGCCCACGTCTTGTCCTTCGGAAGACAGACGTTGTAGTTCGACGTGCGCGCCGAGATCCGTCAAGCGGCGTACAATGCCCTCCCCCGGCTGCTGACCATGACGCTCTCGCTGGCGTTCATAGTCAACGATCAAGACTTCAACAGCTTTTGCGCGTGCAAGCAGGGGTACGGCATCCGCTACGGCCCGGATGGCCTCGCGCGTGGCGCTCCAACCTACGAGCACGCGCCGGACCAGAGATGCCGTGCCGCCGGGCGGAAAGAGGATGACCGGTCGGCCGGAACTCAATACGAGGGATTCCGCGAGGCCCGGAGGATCGGACCCTTGCCCGCGCTCCGGGCGGCTAATAACCACGAGGTCTGCGGAGTAAGCTTCGATGGCCACTTCGCTGTTCCACTGAGACAATGACTTCCATTTTGGATCTCGGATTCCGTGACGACGCACAACGTCCTCGAATCGAGTCCGGTGACTCCCCTCGATGCTCTCAAGTTGTGACTGGTGCTTTTCAATAACTTTTCCAATGCCCCTGCCGCGCGCGAAGGTCTGCTGCGGGGTGTCCACTGGAGAAGGTTGTATGAATATGCTGATCAGCCGCGCGCCATGTTCTTCGGCCAGTTGACCGGCGAACTCCAAAATGCTCGAGGCTTCTCTCCGGTTGTCGGTGAACACCACAATTTCGCCCAGTGTGGCAGCGCCCTCGCTAGTGCTCCGGGGGACGGGTTCAGTTACCAGAGGCGATGTTGGCTGATTGCTGGCCATAGTTACGGCTCCTGAGTTGCGGTTGGTTGAACGCACTGGTTAAGCATCGCTTGTCCATGAGCCTTCCAATGGGCGCTAATTCTTCTTCCAAGGTCTTCCTTCAGCTGAATTCGTTACCTTGACTGGAAGCAATCTGCGAGAACGGCGGCAACTCGATCGCACTTTGGATGATCGTTTGTTGTTTTGAGCGGGGGGGCGCCGCTCGCTCGGGCGATGGAAACAGCGCTGGGCGATTCGGCCTCACCCGGATCGCCTAGTCAATAATCTGCCAAAGCAACCAACCAGCGGGCAATCACGCCAACCCCAGCGATCCTGATGATCGCATTTGCGCCCTTTCAGGTGATCGGTTCCAGATTAACCCGATCACCTTTCCACCGACCACGGCGTCATCTCGAGCATGTGCTTTTCGATCGCCCGAAGCGACTCGGCCCGTTTTCGATCCTCAATATCGGCCGCGGTCCCGTACCACCTGGCGACTCGGCCGATTCCGTTGTGGAACGGCTGGACCCTGAATAGGAACCACCGATAAGCCCCGTCGGAGCGACGCAACCGCGCCTCGATCTCGCCTGGCTCTCCACTCTTGAGGAGGCTCTCCCAGGTCGCCAACAATCGCCCGAGGTCATCGGGATGAATCGCGACCTGCCATCCCCAGCCATGACCATCCTCAACCGACAGGCCGGTATACTCGTGCCATCGCCGATTCAAGAACTCAGTGCGGCAAATGAGATACAATCCTAGTTCCCTCCGGGCGGGACACGGATCCGCAGTTCGCCGAGGCAGCGGAGTGGGCCTCCATTTGTGAGGCAGACGTAATGACCGGCCCGATCGGCGAGAAGTAGGCGAAACACAAACGCAACGTCCAACAGCCTGGACGACCTACAGCAAAACCGCCTTTGGAAATTCAGCCGCCAGGTGATCAATGAAGGCGCGGACGCATGGCAAAAGACCCTGCCGATAAGGAATCAACGCCGTCAGCAAGGAATCGCCGGCAAGCCACGTGGGCAGGACGCGCTGCAGCGCACCTGATCGCACTTCATCGCGGCACACATACGCTGGCAACGCGACGATGCCGAGACCGGCAATCGCCGCCTGCTTCAGCCCGACCATGTCATCGCTCAGGAGCCGAGGCGTCAGATGCACGACGACTTCAGGCGTAGGGTCGCTGGAATGGCGAAGTCGCCAGGCAGGTGCGACGCCGGTGCGCATCATGAAAAGTGAGGGATGTTTCGCGAGGTCCTGGGGTGTCTCCGGCGAGCCATGCGCATCGACATAGGCTGAACCTGCAAACAGGAACCACGGCGCCGGCGCAAGCGGTCTCTGCACCAGCGTCGAGTCTGGCAGCGGGAGTGAATGCGCGCGAATGGCGACATCGAAGTTTTCGCCGACGACATCTACAGGCTGGTCCGTCGCATGTCCGACGACATTGACCTTTGGATAACGGATGAGGAAATCCGCAACCATCTCGCGCATTGCGAACTGCGCCGTAGCGACGGCTGCGGTAAACCGCACCGTGCCCACCGGTTCCGCCAGGCGCTGGCGCATCGCGGTCTCAGCTTGTTCGGCCTGCTGCAACATCGAGACAGCGTGCCGATAGAAATCGCTGCCCGCTTCGGTCATCCCGAAGTGACGTGACGTCCGATTGAGGAGCCGGACCCCGAGACTCGCCTCCAGCTCCTGCATGCGATGGCTCAACGTCGATTTGGAAATGCGCAGCTTGCGACTTGCGGCGCTGAAACCACGGCGGTCTACGACCTGCACGAAATAAAAGAAGTCGTTCAAATCGAGCATGCACGCTCCCTTCGTCCACTCTGCCGGACGCTGAGTCCCATTTTTGGAGACTTCTGAGCGCGCGGTCCACGGCTAGATAGTGTGCGTCGCTGCCGAACGGCAGCGACTTGCGGCCGTGCCATGATGGCCTGCCGGAACCGTACTTACCAATCAAAGGAGAATGTCATGCCCAATTCAGTCCGCACCTACCAGCCGCTCACGCCCGAGAACGCGGCGCTCGTCCTGATTGACCATCAGGTCGGCCTCATGACCGGAGTCCGCGACTACTCGACGGGGGAGCTGAAACACAACGTCGTCTCCCTGGCTAAGGCAGCGAAGGCATTGAATCTGCCCATCGTCGTCACCACCACTGCACGCGACAGCATGTGGGGCCCGACGTTCCCGGAGCTCGTGGAAGCGCTTCCGGGTGTGAAAATCATCGACCGTTCGACCGTGAACGCGTTCGACGACCCGACCGTCTCGAAAGCCATTGAGCGGACGGAGCGCCAGAAGCTGATCTTCGCCGGGATATCGCTTGAAGTTTGCGCGGCGTTCCCTGCGATCGCGGCAGCGGGCAAGGGGTACGACGCGTATGTCGCAGTCGATGCGTCGGGGACTTTCAGCGAGACCAAGCGCCAGGCAGGGCTTCTGCGCATGCTGCAGGCCGGTGTGATCGTCTCGGATTACGCGTCGCTGATGGTCGAGATTATGAGGGACAATGCGTTGCCGCAGGCGGGCGCTGTCTATGCCGCCCTCGATATGCCGTGGGCCACGCTCGTCGGGCAGATCGCCCACGCCTACGGAAAGTAGTTGCGACTGCACGAGTTCGTCCCGCAGGACATGAATGCCGTGCGGTTTGGCGGCGATGCCTGGCAAAAGTAAGCGCCTGTGAAAAAGTCGAAGGGTGCAGAAGACGAGACTACGCCGCGCTGTCGTTCTGCTTCACATTCCTCAGGACATCGCTGACAGGTGCAGAGGCCAGGGTTGCAAATGCCCTGGCAGGAGCGCGGAGTGATGAGTCTGAATCGTGCGGATACGAAACGCGTGTCCGCGCCCGGTCGATGGAATGGGCCGCACGAGGGTCGCGCCGAATGGATCCTGCCACGAAGTGAGCGGTGGAGAGACGCCCTCTCCGGCGGCGACGAGCGGCCGCGCGGCAGGCATCAGACACGGGCTGTCGACCTCGCCTGGGGGCGGCGGCTCGCGCACAGCGCTTCGTCCCCGCCGATGCATTCATCCAAAAAGAACGTAGCGACCTTTCCAGGCGGGATCTTGCCGTCGACGAGGCCCTGGGAGAATGCAGACGGATCGAGATCGAGGCCGTCGACCGCGATCGCGATGGACGCGGGGGCGGACCACTGCTTGCCTCGAAAGCCGCCTTCAAGCTGATGGCGCCTGATCACCCCTCGCTGAGACGCTTCTCCGCCTCCCGCAGAATCTCCGCCGACAATTTCGGGTCATTCACGACCCGCGACATCGTCAGCGCCCCAACCATGGTCGAGACCGCGACCAGGGCTCGTCGTCTCGCCTCCTTCGGCGGGAGCTTGCCGAACTGCCCGGCCATGATCTCGACGAGCTTCAGAAAGCCGTCCGTCGCTACCGTCCGCGTCTCTTCGTCACTCCGGCCAAGCTCGCTGCCGATCGCGGCCAGCGGGCATCCTGTGGCAGGGTTGTCTCTGTGACGTGTCGAGAGGTATGAAGCCGCGGCCGGCCCCTTGGAGGCGGCGTTCGCCACGAACTCGATGATCATCTCCACGGCCTCGGCAGTGGCCTCCGCGACGAGCTGGTCCTTCGACTCGAAGTGCTTGTAGAACCCGCCGTGGGTGAGACCTGCGGCCTGCATCAGGTCGCTGAGCCCGGTCGCCACGATCCCGTTCTTGCGGAACTCTGCCGCCGCAGCCGTCACGATCCGCTTGCGGGTCTGCGCCGCCTCCTCTCTCGACTTCCGCATGGAGGTTCCTCCTCTGGATAATTTTTGGATTGACATCTCAAATTTCGCACGTATCTTTTGGATGTCAATCGCAATCTTAATCCCAACCCGGAGGAGATTTCAATGATTCACGGCAAAGTCTTGGTCACCGGCGCGACGGGGGACACCGGTCGGGCGACGGTCGACGAATTGCTGGCTCGCGGCCACCAGGTGCGGGCACTGGCCCACGCACAGGACGACCGGTCAAAGACGCTCCAGGAGCGGGGCGTCGAGGTCGTCTTCGGCGACCTCCTCGACTTCGGCCAGGTGCGCGCCGCGCTGGATGGCGTGCAGCGGGCGTACTTCGTTTATCCCATCCGCCCAGGGATCTTGCAGGCGACCGCTTATTTCGCCCAGGCTGCGAAGGAGGCGCGCGTCGACGGCATCGTCAACATGTCGCAGATATCCGCACGAGAGAACGCGAAGAGCCACGCAGCGACCGATCATTGGCTCTCCGAGCGGGTCTTCGACTGGTCCGGTTTGACCGTCGCCCACATCCGGCCGACCTACTTCGCCGAGTGGTTGCTCTACCTCGCTCCGATGATCAAGCTAGGTCTGCTGCACGTGCCGTTCGGCACGGGCCGCCACGCACCGATCGCGGCCGAGGACCAGGGACGCGTCATCGCCGGCATCCTCGAAGATCCCGCGCCGCACAAAGGTGGAAGTTACCCTCTGTTCGGCCCGGTCGAATACACCTACCAGGAGATCGCGCAGGTCCTGGGCCGGGCGCTGGGGAAGAGCGTCGAATACAAGCAAATCAGCGTCGACGCCTTCCTGGAGATCCTGAAGTCCGGTGGGCAGAAACCAGCCGAGGGAGCATCCTCCAGGAACTTGTACGGCGAGCTGGGAAGGAAACGGGCCTCGGGCGATTCCTTCGTCGTGCAGCATCTGAAAGAGGTCGCGATCGACCACCAGAACGGGGTCTTCGAGGGCACGAATGACCTTGTCGAGAAGCTCGGCGGCCATCCCCCGATGACGCTCGAGGCGTTCATCGAGAAGCATCGCGCGGCCTTTCGAGTGATCGACGGGCCGATCGCCCGCTTCTCCAACACCCCACGAGGTGCATCATGACCGGATCGTTCTCGACCGCCGCGCTGCTGACCGGAACAACGGCGGGGCTGGTTGGGGCAAGTTCCCGGAGGCGGTCCGCTCGGGGATCCTGCACGCGCTCGAGCTGGTCGACGATTGTGGCGAGCTGTGGCGCGAGGCGCGCGGATGGCCGCCCGCGTTCGTCCAGGCTCGCGCGGAACGCGGCAGCCTACCGCTCCCATTCTTTCCACTCGTCCGCTGCAGTCGACCGTGCCGCCGCGGCGATCTGCTCGCGCAGCCCTTCGAGGTGCCGTGCACTCTCCGCCGCTGCGAGCCGCTCCTGCTGCTGTTCGGAGTACAGCGCCCCGAACTCTAGCAGGATTGGCCCCAACGCTGTGAGACCGACGAGAGCGTCAAGTCGGGAGCGCCGACGATGACGAACTCGTCTCCAACGTCACGCGCTTCCGCAGCTGGGCGAGCTCGTTCTTACGGAAGTACGGCCAAGTCACGTGCGCACGCTGGTCCGCAGCCTGAAAAAGAAAGTGGGGCAAGGGGGGGATAAGCTTGCGCCCCGGACAGTCCGACACGTTTACGGCGTTCTGCACCGGATGTTCGAGGATGCCGTCGCCGATGAGCTGATTGCGTCCAACCCATGCGCCATCAAGCGCGGAGAGCTGCCGGCGAAAATCGACAAGGACCCCACCTGGCGCAGTAGAGCCGTTTTCGCCCGCGAGGAAGTCGAGCGCCCGTCCAGTTGGGCCGACGACCAACACATTGAATAGAGCTTCTCTCAACTCGCGGATCGTACGAGGCGAGGCAACGAATGGCGCGTTGGCGTCAGAATCGTCGAGCGGACACTCATTCACAGAATATCCCCTGCCTTAATTCGTCCGGTCGGCTTCTAGGCGCGGTTCAACGCAAATCTTGAGAGCCATATCTAGATCTCAACGTACAGCGGTTCCGACCTCTCCAAGCCACGCGCTCCCAGTCGATTAGCGGCCCTGAGTAGCCGAGGTACTTCAACAGCAGTTTGTTCATCGCAGTATACAATCGCTGTTCCACGCGAAGCGCCGCATGCCACGCATCCGGATTCTTCTTTAGCTCGCGTACATTCAATAGCCGTTCCGAGTGAAGCAATCGATTGCGCTGATCGATAGCTCTGGACTCTTCTTCGGTCAGCTTTAAATCGAGAGCGCGGAAGGGCTCTAATAATTTGTCCCTATTCGTGGGCCGATTGAGGCCATCAACTCTGTTCAACAGAGCGGAACGAGCCGCCTCGCGACGGTCTTTTCCCCAAAGGTTTGCCTGGAGGACGACCATGAACTTAAGAGTCTTCTGTAAGCAGCTCCACTCCCGGTTTAACAGTGGAGCTCGCTGGCTTACCAGTCCGCGGCTCACCAAATGTCCACAAAGACTTTCGAGCGCTTCAACGGCATCTGCCGGTGGACGACGGAGCACAGAAGAAGGGTGACGTGGAACCCCAACCACGCCCAGCCGGCGAGAAGCAGGGTCCCTTTCCAATTGACGACTCTGAGAAGCACGATCAAGCGCGCGAGCACGTAGGCGACGATGGCTGAACGAACGAACTCGGCGAGCACTTCCCCCGGGTTGGAGGGTGCGCTGCGCTTCACTCGCTCATCCACTCGAGGAAGCGGCAGCGAGGCGCGCCTGTCTCTCCTCCCATTGTGAATAGAGCACTTCGAGCTCGGCCGCGGCGGCGCGGTGCGCGTCCATGATCGGTTTGGCGCGAGAGAAGGCGTTGTAGAGAGTCGGGTCCGCCAGAAGCGCGCCGCGCGCTCTCTGTTCATCCTCGAGCGCGGCGATTTTCGCTTCCAGGGCCATGATTTCCTTGCGCAGCGGGCCCTCCACCCGACTCCGGCGCTGCCGCGATTCCGCTTCCTGGCGACGGCGTTCCTTTGCAGACGACGCCTTTTCAACCTCCGGCTCGCTCTCGTCTGCGGCTTCTTCCACCGCGCGCGCCTCGTCGCGCAAGTGGTACAGGTACTCGTCCAGGTTGCCCGGGTAGGGCACGACGCGGCGGTCCCGCACTTCCCACACGTGCGTGGCGAGCCGATTGAGGAAGCTCCGATTGTGCGAGACGAAGACCAGCGTTCCTTGGTAGCCCTCCAGCGCCTCGATCAGAGCCTCGGCCGACGCCAGGTCCAGGTGATTGGTCGGCTCATCCATCAACATCAGATTCGCGGGCTGGATCAAAAGCTTCGCCAGCGCCACCCGCGCGCGTTCGCCGCCCGAAAGAACCCCGATCGGCTTGTCCACGTCGTCGCCCGAGAAGAGAAATGCGCCGAGGACGCCGCGCAGGTAGCTCTGCGGTTTGTCGGGAGCCAAGGCGCCGATCTCCTCCAACACCGTGGCCTTGGGGTTGAGGGCATCGGCGTGGTGCTGCGCGTAGTACGCCAGCGTCACGCTCGACCCACGAGAGATCGTTCCGCCATCCGGCTCGAGCTCGCCGGCCAACAGCTTCAGCAAGGTCGTCTTGCCCATGCCGTTGCGGCCGACGACTGCGATGCGCTGACCGCGTTCCAGCAATGCGTCCAGGCGTTCATAGACCACGTGCTCGCCATACCGTTTGCTTACGCCGTCCAGGCGCGCCGCCTCCTTTCCGGAGCGCGGCACCGCGGGGAATCGAAAGCGAACCCGAGCGCGCTCTTCCCGGACCCTCACCTGTTCCTGCTTGTCGAGCATCTTGATGCGGCTTTGCACCTGGCGGGCTTTGGTGGCCTTGGCGCGGAAGCGCTCGATGAAGGCCTCGGCCTTGGCGCGCTCTGCTGCCTGGCGAGCCGCTTGCGATTCCAGCTGCGATGTTTCCAGCTCGCGCTGCTGGCGGTACTCGTCGTAGTTGCCGACGTAGCTGCGCAGTCCCTCCACCTCTAAGGAGAGCACCCGGTCGATTTGTCGATTCATGAAATCCCGATCGTGAGAGACGAGCAGCAAGGCCTTCCTCGATTTACGAAGAAACTCGTCGAACCAGGTCAGAGACGGTAGATCCAGATGGTTGGTAGGCTCGTCGAGCAGAAGCAAGTCCGGATCCTGGAGCAGCAGTCCGGCGAGAGCAGCACGCATCCGCCATCCACCCGAAAGCTCGGTCACCGGTTGCTCGAATTGGGCGGGCTCAAAGCCCAGGCCACTGAGAATGCGCTTGGCTCGGTGAGGTCCGTGCCGTTCCTCGAAGTGGTCCAACTCATCGTGCAGGTCCGACAGCTCCTGGGCCAGCTCCAGTTGGTCAATCTCCGCGGCGGCACTTTCCAGCTGCCGTTGTGTCGATCGCAGCCGCCGATCCAAGTCATCGCGCCCCGGCACGGAGCGAACGATCGAGTCCACCAGCGTGCCCTGAGGTAACTCTGTCAGCTCTTGGGGCAGGTATCCGATCCGCGCTGCGCCGCTGAGCTGAATGCGGCCGGCGTCGGGGTGCTGAAGCCCAGCGAGAATCGTGAGCAGCGATGATTTGCCAGTGCCATTTGCGCCGAGCAGACCGACCCGGTCGTGACGCGCCAGCGTAAGACGGGCCTCCTCGAATAGCACCTTGGTGCCGTAGGCGAGGCTTAAATCCTGAACGACGACGAGGCTCACGCCGTTATTTTATCATGGTTAGATCATCGACCGCCCTTGGAATGCAGGAGGGGCTGCGCGCGTCTTTCTGGGTGGGCCCATGCTGGCCGACTACTTGACGACGGATCTGATGGCGAACTTCGTGATTGTCTCGCGTGCGCTGCCACCTCTCGAGGGCAACGGTGATCGTCAGGGCCGGCTTAGAGCTGGCTTAGAGCCGGATTTACATACCCGACGTAGCCTGGCCAATTGATATCACCTCAATACACGAAAACAGATCGATTTGTCGCCAGAGAAGTATCTCAGGAGGGTAGACCGGCCTGTTTCGCGCTGTGAAAGTGCGTTTACGCCACGATTTTTGCGCATCGTGGCCTGAATTATTTATTTGCGGAGGGGGTCGCCTTTTCCTTGACCTCTACTTGCAGCACGACTTTGGAGTCGTCGCTGCCCGGCTTGTGGGTAACCTCGACGGTCTCGAAGAAACCCAGCGCGGTCACCCGCTCCTTGTTTTTTCGAAGCCCGGTTCCGGAAAAAAGCTCGCCCTCATTAGACGCGAAGCTCACGCCGGATGACCTTGTCCCGGGTCTTGGTGTTTCCAACCAGGTCGATGCGTTCGATGTAGACCTTGCGTCCCTTTTGAAAGTCGAAGGTGAGATCGACGAGCCTTTTTTCCGGATGAACCTGGGTGACCGGAGTGATATTGGAATAGGCATATCCCTGGTCGAGGTACACGCCGGTGAATGCACTGATGTCGTGGCCGAGCTTGGACCGGTTGAATAGATCGCCTTCGCGCGAGGTCATCAGCGTCGTCGAATGGACGGGCTGTTAAGCTACGCTTGACAGTGAGGCTCGGTCTGCCGCTGGAGCAGTCGTGATTGCTCTGAGCGGTACGCGTCAACGGGTCAAGCGCCCTTCAACCTGCGAAGGGAGAATTCCTTGGCCGCCTCGACGAAGAGGCGCAGCGGCGCCGACCGCTGTGAGCGGCTGGGGAAGTAGAGGAAGAAGCCGGGCACCGTCGGTGCGTAGGCCTCCAGCACCGTCTTCAGGCGTCCAGCGCGCAGTTGCTCCATACCCGCCGGCTCTGGCGCGTAGGCCAGCCCAAGGCCCTGCTCCGCGAGCGATACGGCCAGCAGGCCGTCGTTGGTGACGACGCCGCCGCGAACCGGCACGCGATAGTTCTTGCGACCCCGCTCGAGCTCCCAGGCGTAGAGCGCGCTGGTCGTCTGCGATCGGAACGTGATGCACTCGTGGCGCAGAAGATCTTGCGGCCGCTCGGGCACTCCGTGGCGCTTGAGGTATTCGGGAGCGCCCACGACCACGAACCGGAACGCGTCTGTGAGTCGAACCTGCACCATGTCGCGCTCGATGATATCGCTGAGCCGCACGCCGGCGTCATAGCCTTCCGCCACAATGTCCACGAGACGATCCTCGACCGCGACCTCGACTTCGATGCGCGGGTGACGCGCACGGAAAGCGGGCAGCACTGGGGCGATGACGAACGGCAGTGCCACTCGCGGTACCGTCAGCCGCACCCGGCCTACCGTCTCTCCGGGCTGAGCGGACACCTGGGTCAAGGTGGCGAGCGCCTGTCCTAACGCTGGGCCTGCGCCCTCAAGGAGCCGCTTGCCTGGATCCGTGAGAGACACGCTGCGCGTCGTCCGGACGAGGAGCACGACCCGCAACTGCTCCTCGAGCTGCCGCACTGCCTGGCTCACCGCCGACCGTGTCACGCCCAACTCGCGCGCCGCGCCCGCGAAGCTTCGATGGCGCGCGACGGCCAGGAACGCCTGGAGCTGCTGGAAAGGAGCCGTTTTCATGCAGCGCAGCACGCCCCCAACGAATGGGATTGTCAAGCATGGCTTAACAGCCTGTCACTTGGATTCGGTCTAGTGCTTCGCGCCGGCGGCGTGCATGTTCTTCGGCGTCACTGAACGGAGAGTTATCAAGATGAAGATCCGGCTCAAAGTCAGAGATGCAGTCCTGACGGCGACGCTCGTCGACAGTGAAGCCGCGCGCGATTTCGCATCGCTGTTGCCGCTCGCGGTGACGATGAACGACCCGTTCCGCAGGGAGAAGTACGCGCACCTGCCGCGGGCGATTTCGGAAAGCGGCAAGCGGACCCACACGTATGAAGTCGGGGACATCGCGTACTGGCCCCCCGGCCCCGACGTGGCTGTCTTCTATCGCTACGAAGGTGAATAAATAAATCCTAAGATCAGAAACAAGAATGGAGTTTTTATGAAAATTATTTTGGTTGGCGCAAACGGAACGATCGGCGAACAGGTTCAAAAGGCATTGGCGGGTGCTGGCCATGAGATAGTCAAGGTCGGACGCAAATCAGGCGATTTCCAAGTCGAGATCGAGAACCGCGAAAGCGTCAGGAAGCTTTATCAAGCCGTCGGCTCGTTTGATGCCGTGGCCATTGCAGCAGGCGAAATCGCATTTGCTCCGCTTTCGGAACTCACCGCTGAAAAGTGGCAGCTTTCATTGGGAAGTAAGCTCATGGGCCAAATCAATCTGGTTCAGGAGGCGATCCCGTTCATCAAAGAAAAA
>WNFB01001632.1_pt1 | contig 19265 bp, 16 predicted proteins | sample 5400501 | NCBI WGS metagenome assembly WNFB01 (sample SAMN13153341, study PRJNA577476) | soil metagenome | isolation source: 200 cm saprolite under Douglas fir tree site 2 hole 1 | place: USA:California | collected 2015-04-18 | reverse complement strand
CTGGGTCCGCGCCGGAGCGTGAGCCGTCAGCGAAGCACTCCACCAACGGTTCGAGCAATGGCCAGCCCCGTTTACGGGATCAACTATGTCTGCTGATCCGCCAGCACAATCTCGATCCCACTCTCGATGATGTCGATACCGAGAACGGGCAAGGCGGTTCCAATGGTCTATAGCTACACGCAGATCAGCCAATATCTCCGCTGCCCTCGCAGCTATCGTTTCCGGTACCTCGATGGCTGGCGGGAAAAGGAAACTCGCGCGGCCATGGCTTTTGGGCGCTGCTTTGAGAATGCTTTGGGAGCGTACTTCCGCCAAGAGGATTGTGGCGCGGCGCTGTTCAAGGAATGGGAGGTTTACCGTGATACTCCCTTTGAATTCAAGAAGGGAGAGACCTGGGACCGGTTCGCGCATCAGGGAGTCCATCTGCTGCAGAGGTTCGCACAGGATGATCGGGTTCGCGTCCACAACCCGCGCAAGGATCTCCAGATCAAGTTTCTTCGATTGCTGGCGGGAGGCAGCGAGTTTGTTGCCTATCTCGATGCAATAGGTGAAATCGACGGCGTGCCGTGCCTGATCGACTGGAAAACCACGACGAGTCGCTACCCAGAAGGCCCGGAAGGCTTGCTTTCACTCGATCCACAACTCATTTGCTACTCCTGGATCAGTGGCATTCCGGAGGTGGCACTGGTCGTTTTTGTGCGGAAGCACGCTCCCGAGATTCAATATTTGAAAGCATCGATCTCAGCGGAACAGCGGCAGGAGTTTGGCCGGCTCGTAGAGAACACAATCACCCAGATCGAGGCGGGTCACTTCAATTCACATAGCGGCATCCGGTTTCCTCAGAACGGATGCGTCAGTTGTTCCCATCTGGGTCTGTGCCTGAACAACGAGCAGTTGGTGGCGGCCAAACTCATCCGTAAGCCGGAGGCGAGCGACCTTGATTGGCTTGACGAGCTTGTGGACTGACGGACGGGCTGCTGTGGCACCGGAACTCAACCACCGACGGGCTGTATTTGTCTTGGGCAAGATCGACGAGATCTTGAGTTGGGAGAAGGCCAAAGAACAGGAGAAAGACGCGCGGTTTGTAGAGTTGGGGGAATACTTGTGTGAAGTTCGAGCCAAGCAGTACTGGAGGCTGGAAAAACTGAACTCATTTGATGAATTCCTGGCGAAGCGTTTTCCCGACTCGCGGCGGAAGGCCTATTATCTGATGACGATTCACTAGCATCTCACCCGCGTACCGAAGCCGCAGCTTCGAGAAATCGGCTGGACGAAGGCAAGGGAGCTCGTCAAGGTAGCGAGGAGGGATGGGGAGAAGTTCGCTTGTGCACCCTGGGTGCACAAAGCCAAGACACTCCCCAGAGAACAATTCCAGCGAGAGGTCGAACGGCACTTGACGGGAAAAGAAACGGAATCTTGGGAGATTATCTACTTCAAGCTCTACAAGAGTCAGCTGCCTGTTGTCGAGAAGGCCCTGGAGACGGCCGGCCTGATGCTGGGAACCGATAAGTCTCGCGGTTATTGCCTGGAGATGATCTGCGCGGATTTCTTGGCGGGCGCCAACATGGAAGACCCGGGACGATAGTTCTGATTGTCCAGCTCAGGAGCAATTTGAACTTGGACGATCGATTACGACGACCTTACTAAGCATGAATGCATGACGCGCTTACGTCAGAAGCAACCCAGAATAAAACTAGACCCAGACGAGTACAAGTCACTTCGCCGCGAGGTCCTGGAGCGTGACGGATGGCGATGCCAAAATTGCGGTACCTCACGGGATCTCCACGTCCACCATTTGAAACGACGAAGTAAGCTCGGCGACGACGCATCTCTTAACTTGATTACTCTTTGTGCCGGCTGTCACGGAAGATTGCATTGTTGCCGCCATTGAAGTTGTTTGGGAAATTGCCGCCATCCTAGTGAAGTAGAGACCTGCGGCCTCCAATAGCATTGCTCGCTGCTGCGGTCTGTACCGTCTTTGCTTCAGCATCCTGGCTGAGGGTCTTGTGGCTTGTACTGTTCTTGTCAGTGTATCTACCCGCTGTTGCCCAGGGTATCATCCGAAGGGTACCTGCCGCAGCGCTCGATTTGAATCTGCGGCCAACAGAGATTTCCGAGATGAAATGGCAGAGGTAGTTACAGAACTAGATTTTCTGTTGGAGCGGCTCGGTAACCTTCGTGCTCCACGTATTGCAGGCTATGAACAGATTCTTGCTATTGCGGGTGAGAATGATTCCGAGGAGAAAAAATGATTAATGGCAAACGCATCGCGGTTGTGATGCCTGCTTACAATGCGGCGAAGACCCTTGAGAAAACCGTTCTCGAATTGCCGGAAACCGTCGACCTCAAGATCTTGGTCGATGACAATGGCGTGGACGACACGGTCCGAATTGCCGAAGAACTGGGCTTACAGATCTACGTTCATGAGAAAAACTATGGATACGGGAGGAATCAGCAGACATGCTACAAGGAGGCGATTGCCCCTGGGGCGGACATTATCGTAATGGTTCATCCCGATTATCAATACACGCCGCTGCTGGTGACCGCCATGGCCAGCATGATCGCACATGGGGTTTACGACGTCGTGCTGGGTTCCCGCATCATCGGCGGTGGCGCCCTTAAGGGCGGAATGCCCTTGTATAAATACGTGGCCAATCGGTTCCTCACGGCCTTCCAGAATGCTTTCACTGGAGCGAAACTGTCAGAGTACCACACTGGTTTCCGGGCCTTTAGTAAGGAGGTGCTCGCCAGTTTGCCTCTGCTCGAGAACTCGGATGACTTCGTATTCGACAACGAAATGCTGGCACAGTGCATTTATTTTGGCTACAGAATCGGTGAAGTGTCTTGCCCGACCAAGTATTTTCGGGAGGCTTCCTCGATCAATTTTACTCGCAGCGTGAGGTATGGGTTTGGAGTGTTGGCCACCACACTGAAGTGCCGCCTCCAGAAGCTTGGAATCGCTCGGTACCGGTTATTCAGCCCAAGAGGTAGGAAGCTGATGCTTGATTATTATTCCTCTGCAAACCCGAATAAGGTGACACAGTAGTCTAAGCACCGCTTTCAATGAATGCTCCCGGGTGCGCGTACAAGAAAGATTTGCTTCGAAGCGGCCGGGGAATCATCGGGCTACAGTGAACTCGTTTGACGAATTCCTGGCAAAGCGTTTCCCTGATTCGCGCAGGAAGGCCTACTACCTCATGACGATTCACGAGCATCTCACACGCGTACCGAAGCCACAGCTTCGAGAAATCGGCTGGACCAAGGCAAGGGAACTCGTCAAGGTGGCGCGCAGAGACGGACCCGAGTTTGCTTGTGCACCCAGGGTGCACAAGGCCAACCAACTCCCAAGGGAACAACCCAAACGAGAGGTGGAACGGCACCTTACGGGAAAGGACACCGAGCCTTGGGAGATTATCTATTTCAAGCTTTATAAGAGCCAATTGCCCGTGGTCGAGAAGGCCATCGAAACAGCTGCCCTTATGCTGGCAACCGATAAGTCTATGGGTTACTGCCTCGAGATGATCTGTGCGGATTTTCTCGCTGGCGCCAACCTGGGCGAGAACCAAACCTAGATTCGTTATTCAACGCGAAAGTAATCCGTCCGACGTGACCTTACGCCTCGAAGTAAACTTGGTCACGATGAATCTCAGAACTTGATTACGCTCTGTAGTCAGTGCCACCGAAAGCGACATCGTGGAGTGCGATAAAGTTAAAGTTTTGATGAACTTCCATGCTGATATGGTGCGGCATCTTTCGCACATTTGAGGCACGCGAATCTCGCTGGTAGATCAAGGGGCGCGGAAGCCCCGGGGCCGGGCAGAACCAAAGACGGCACTGAGACCTTCACGAAGCGGGTAGAACGGAAAATTCCTGTTGTGGTCGCACTTTGCCACGAAGAGAGAGCGGCTTTTCAATCAAACCGAACAGAATCGTTGCCGAGATCCACGTCGAGAGCAGACCGAGCAACAGCGCTGACCAAAAGACGATTGCTGAATGGACGGGTGGCAGCGCGAATACTCGAGACAGGACCAGCGCAAGGGCCTTCAAAGCGAGGCCGTGGATCAGATAATAGGAGTAGCTCATATTTCCCCAAAAGCGCAATAAGTCCCAGGACAAAATCCGCTTCAGTATTCCGTCGTACGCAAAGGAATATAAGCAAAGTAGAAAGCAACTCGTGCTCAGTACAAGAACCCGAAGGACGTTCTGATTCATCTGAAGATCCAACACTACATCAGCCGTCTGATGCCCCGGAAGAAAAGCGAACAGGCCTTGGTGTACCTCGAATGCGTATATGACACGCAAGGAACCGACGAAGTAAGCGATGGATAACATTTCTCCCCAACGCCCAAGGAGTTGCTTGACCGCGGAGGACTGCATCGCCTCGAAGAGCAGAATACCTACAATGAACATGAGCAGGCGAACGTGCCAGGGGTCCACGGTAAGGCAATACACAAGGGCCATAACCCAGACCGCAAGGAAAAACATCACTCGGCTGATGGGCCTCCAACTTCTCATTCCGAGTATCCACACTAAAAGTGGGATTGTGAGGTAAAAGAAGAATTCGTAGCTTAGGCTCCATGCGACTGTAATAATTGGGGTAATACGGAAGACTCCAGGCAGGAGAAAAAAATTCGCGAGGATATAGCTTGCCGCTTCAAAAGACGTACCATGGATCTTATTCTCCTGAGGAAAGGCTATAGAGAGCCCCAGGTAAATAAGAAAAACCGTCATGAATGCAGGATAGATCCGCTGTACGCGCCGCCACATGAACTGCAGATAGCCCGCCGGCCTTCTTATCAGCACTCCGTAGATCAGGTATCCGCTCACGACAAAAAAGAGATCTACGCCAGTATGACCAACGACACCAAGGAAACGCGACACTGTGTAAACCCATGAGTGCGTATCGACATAGGAGCCAAAGAGCGCATGGAAGTGCACGAAGAACACCAATAATACGGCCAAGCCGCGCATTCCCTCCATACTGAGAAGGCGATTGGACTCGCCCGGCAGTTCGTAAAACCCTCGTAAACGCGTGGTGAGCCCCATGGATCTAAGTCTCCCCTAACGGAGAGTACACTATTGTCGCCCAGAACGTTCCGGCGGGCTCCCTTCCCCTCGTGCCGGGATGAGTTGCCCCACCACCCCCGGGCAATTTGTATCGTGGTGAAAAGAAGGGGGTTGCAGGAAAGGCAATTTGTAAGGTTATGAAAACAAAGGACGAGCGAATTCGATTGCCACCGAGACGCAGACGGCACCGGTGACGAGGAGGTACCCCCACCCCGGGTGTTTTGGAAAAAGAGGCTGCAAGCTGTTGATAACAAAGGATGGGAGTCGAAAAAAGAGGGCAAAGAGACACAAAAGAGGCGGCAAGTTCTTGAAAGCTCGAGGGTTAAGGCTGGAGCCGCGGGAGGAGTATGGGAGGCTTGTTCGAGATACACACGAAATGGTACCCCTGTCAATAGTAAACTTGTAAGTTCAAGGTTGTGTTGGGCTTACAGGGGAATCCTTGCTTGAGCGAAAAGTCGAAACCGGCAACTGAGAGGACCCGCCCTTTAAGGTCTTCGGAGGATATGCGAAAATTAGAAGTAGAGGCAGCTTTTGTGGCTCATGCTTGGCCAACACCTTGGGAATAGGATCGGAATAAGTTCCGGCGAAGCATAACGTTCAAGACGATGAGTGCTCCTAGCGTAAGCGTAATCATCCCGTCGTACAATACTGCAAGGTTCATAACGGAAACTTTGGACTCGGTATTTGCTCAGACCTTTACGGACTATGAGGTAATTGTAGTTAATGACGGTTCGCCGGATACGCCACAACTCGAAATTGTTCTCAAGCCCTATTTTGACAGGATCGTGTACCTCAAACAAGAGAACCGCGGGTTGGCCGGGGCTCGTAACACGGGCATTCGCCGAGCGCGGGGAGCTTTTCTCGCCTTTCTTGACAGTGATGACATGTGGTTGCCCGAGTTCTTAGCTGAGCAAGTACAGATTTTTCATAAAAATCCGGCGGTGGATCTGGTGTATTCGGATACTTTTCAATTCCGCAAAATGCTCGGCATGGGCACGCTGGTCGTGCGTCCTCTGCCATTCGACAGGCCGCTCACCTTCGAGACTCTCCTTAAGGCGGAATGCTCCATTATCGTGTCGTGTACCGTAGTTCGTAAGGTGCCGGTCATCGAGGCAGGACTTTTCGACGAACGTTTGCGCCGCGTTGAGGACTACGATCTTTGGTTGCGGATCGCTTTCCGCGGCGCAAAGATGGCGCATCATCAGAAGGCGCTCGGCCTGCGCCGCCTTCATAACGAGAGCTTATCTGCTGACCAAAAGGAAATGTACGAGGCGTGGATCGGCGTGATGAAGAAACTGGCTGAAACTCTCGAACTATCCATCCAGGCACGGATGCTGGTGGCTGAGACTATCCGAAAAGCCGAAGCTGAAATGGAATTATTTCAAGGTAATAGACATCTGCTGGACAGCAGACCTGAACTGGCCGAGATTTCGCTCGGAAGGGCGTACGAGTTTTTACGCGGTAGAAAGCTTCAGCTTACTCTCTTGGGGCTTAGGATTGCACCTTGGCTGGTTGCACCGATTGTAAAAGGCTGGCGGCATATCCTAGCGATCAGCGAAATCACCAGAGCAATTGCGGGAGGGCGGCTGCACTGGAACTGGAAGCACCGCCAGTTATACAAGGCGCGCCTCCGATCGGAACCCTAAAGGAAGGCCCACAGACTGAAATCTAAACAATCCCGCTCCCGCCCGTTCAGCAGATCTACCCAACACCCACATACTTAAGACGCGTGCCGACGGAAGGTCTGGGCCATCCGAAAGAAGGCAGACAGCCAGTCGCGATGCAGCATTACTAAGGCGAGGGCGTAAACGGCGGCTCCAACGAGAGTTTCCGAGGCGAAGCGAATGTACAGAGGCGATCCTGGGGTGAGCAAGCGCTTCAAGGCTTCAACGCTTACAGTCATGGCGATGCAACCGCTCAGTGCCGGCCAGAGTGCTGCGAAATACTCTTTGGTCGACATCTCGATCCTTCGGAATAGGCGCCAATAAAGGGGAAATGCAAGGAACGGGTAGAGAACAACCCACACGGCGGCGATGCCGCCTGTTCCCCATTGGCTAGCAATATAGAACGCGACTGGCAGCACGATCGCGGTAGTTAGAGAATTCCACATCGCGAAGCGTTCCTCACCGACTACGTTGAGAACAGGCGCTAGCAAAATCACATTCGATCGAATTAGGGCATGGAGGGCAAGCAGTTCCAGGGGAAGAACAGCCCCGTCCCACTTAGAGCCCAGAGCAAGATGCACGAAATCCTTGGCCACCAAGGCCATGCCGAGGGTGGCGGGAAATATGACCAGAGCCAACGCTCCCGTAATGTTTCGCAGATAGCGGCGCAAGGCAGGGAAATCAGACTGAATTGCGGCAAAGATCGAGGGCGTGACTCGATTCACAAGAGTGGTGAGCTTTTCGAGAGGGGCATGAGCTAAGGTCCATGCTAGCGTGTAGGCTCCAAGCGGTGCCTGGCCAAGAACGCGGCCCGCAACAAAAAAGTCGGAATCATTATAAAGGTACCAGCTCAGGCGCCCGGCTATGATATGCCAGCTATAGACAAGCGCCCGCCGAATTGTCGCGACATGCGGCCAGGCGAAGCGCTGCCGTCGCCAAACCATTGTCAAGGCAGTGGACGTCAGGCTCACGGAGAGGTTTCCGAGAACGAGTGCCCAATAGCCAAAGCCCAGGAACACCAGGGCGAGCGTCAAGACCGCCTGAATGATGGCTTGTAGACCTTCGATAGCGGCAAGGAGTTTGAAGCGCATTTCCTTCTGCAGAAGCGAATACGGGACAGTACGGAAAGCAGCGGCCACAAATCCAATGCTCATCACAACCACTACGGCGGGAAGTTTGGGTGCTTTGAAGAAAAGTCCTAACGGATATGCGACCGCGGCAGAGATGGCAAAGCCGAAGAGTCCCAACAAAAGAGAAAGGCTATTGAGCTGCGACACCTGATCATTAGTCAGGTCCTGCAAGGTGACAATAGCCGTGCCCAGACCAAACTCACTGAAGTAGGTCACCAAATTTAGGAAAATCGCGGCCATCCCGACCAAGCCATAGTCGGAAGGGTCAAGGAGACGCGCGACGATCAGCGTGGCGCCCCACGTGGCGATTTGCGTAGCCCACTTGACAATCGCCGTCCAGGCGACGCCTCTGACGAGGATCCTGTCTAGTTTTTTTTGGTCCACCAACCCTTGCGTAGGGTGAGCCTCAAGGGAGTCGATCTTTTGAGCAGTGGCGATTTCCGACGGTTCTTTGGTGGACTCTGACACCACGCTCTCCGGCTCGATCTTTGAAAGTTTCATGCTATCACGTCCGCCGAACACGCTGGGCACGGACGGCAGAAGTCGCGTTAGGTGGGTGCTTAGCGCGCCAGGGGCCGCGACGGGCTTGGCGCTCGACAGAGGCCCTCGCGAAGGCCAAGAGGGTCAAATTGTGCTTCGATCCAAAGCGGAGAGCAGATCAAAAACGGTTATCGCTTGTCGTCTGCCGGTGCCTCTATTGGCACGCCAAGCTCGCGGTTATTGGCAATCCAAAGTTGTCTACAGTAACAGGCACCGTTATGGCGGTAGCCGCTGGTGGCACGAGCGTGATCGCGGTGGCCGTAAGCGACTGGGGTGGAGCAACGACACCTTTTATCAAGACCTCAATACCCGGCAAGTTCAGATTCGAGCCGTTGATGGTCAGGGCGTTAGTCCCGTTGCAGACCATCGAAGTCGCGGAAAGGGAGGTAAGTTGTGGCGGGTTCGCCGGGAACACCGCGACGCCAGCAATGCCGTTGTTTAAGCCCGCGACATCCGCGCCGCAGTTGGTATTCGCTTGGCAGGCCTTCGACTGCCCAGCCGCATACGGACTGGCGCCAGCGCAGGAAGCACTTGGTGCTCCGGCACCGGTGCAGAGCGTATAGTCGCCGCCATTACCGTTATTGTAATTCGCAAAACCAACTGCCGAGGCCGTTGCAGGGCAGCTAAAGCTGGAGGGATATTTCGAGCAGTTTGCGCCGATGAGGATGTCCTGCGTCACAGACCCGGCGGGAGGACCGGAGAGCCAGGCTTGAATGGTCGGCGTACCTTCCGCAGTACCATCTGCGGCAATTCCAGTCCCGCCCGGAGCATAATTCAGGTTATTCGTAAAATAGAAGGAAGTCGCCCGAGTGTCATCCGAAAACAAGACGAAAAGATTAGGCGGCGCCTGGAATGGAATTGTATTGTGGTCGATGGTGACCGCATCAGGCGCGCCTGTAAGATAATACCCGAAGCGGCCAATATAGGTGCCTTGCCAAACCGGGGCATTGATGTCGTCCAGCAGGTTGTTCTGTATGAGCAGGCGGTGCAGGCGCTTGGTGGTGTCAATTGGGGTTAAAGTTGGATCATTGCCCGCGATAACGAAACCTTCAGCGGCATGAGCGGCATAATTGTAAGTGAAAGCCACGTCGTTGATGACGGAGTTCAATCCGGACTGAATCAGGGCTTGGAAGAGCGCCACTTCGCCTGCCTGGGCATCTCCCCAGTTGTTTTCCAGCACGTTATTCTGGACGAGGACTCGGTTGCCTTCCTTCATCTCGTATAAATTCTTCACCGTATAGCGAATTCCCATGTAGGCCGGATTTTGTACATACCATGCGACCGGCTTGTAGATGAAATTTTTACGGATGGTCACATCATTTGAAAAGTTGTTATATGGAGGCTGGCTGCTTCCATTGGAGGCTCCTCCGAACATAATGTTCTCTCCCGCGCCTTCAATGAAATTATTCTGGATCAACATGGGGCCGCCGGAAACGGTGAGGATCCCCTGCGCATCGAAACCGATTGCGTGGCCTTCCGAGAGGTAGCTGTCGACGACGGCAACGTTATTCTCGTTCAAGTTGACCAAGCGGGACACCTGGTTCGATGCCTTGCCGTGAATGTAGCAACGATCGATCACGATATTGCTGGGAAGCTGGCTTGGTGTGGCGCTGGCGTAGCCGATATCGACCGCTTCATTGCTCGCCGCTACGGCCGCCTGTTCAAGTTCCAAACCCGAGAGCCAGTAACTGTTGACCGCCACATTGGCGACGGTCGCGACGACAGCTACGGGAACGGCCGTCGTTAGACGGGCAAGCTGACCGACGTACAGCGAAGGATCAAGCCGGGTGCCTTGCGCGGGCAGGGTCACGCCAGCAGTGGTGATGATGATCCACTGCCCGGATGCGCACGTTTTCAGGGGCAGGGTGAAACCGCCCGTTTCGACGTCACCTTTTGGCAATTGCAGAACGGTCCCGTTCGGATTGCAAGAAGCATTGTTAATCGCCGCTTGGAGCTGGCCTGGCGTCACGTTGGTGACGGTGTAACCGGTTGTATTCGGGAAGGTTGCGTTGACGGTAGCTTGCGGCGGTGCAGGAAGAATCGGGCCGGTGGTCGATGTGCCGAACAGGTATGCGTTCACAGCCGTCGCGACTTGCCCATCCGAATTCTGGACGGTGACATTGACGAGGCCGGCGGATTCCGCGGGCGTTACGGCCTGAATCTGGGTCGCGCTGCTAACCTGCACGGACATCGCGGCGGAGCTGCCAAATTCTACGGTCGCGCCGCTTAGGAAGTTGCTGCCCGAAATGGTTATCGTGTCCCCTCCGGCCGGGGAACCCGTATTGGGTGAAACAGTAGTGATGGCAGGCGCCGGGGTGGTGGAAATGTTTATGGACAAGTTGCTGGAAGCAGTGGCCGCTTTGGAGTCCTTAACCTGGGCCCCGAACGCAAAAGAACCGGCCACGCTCGGCGTGCCGGAAATCGCTCCAGTGGACGAGCTGAGCGACAGTCCAGTAGGGAGTTGTCCGCTAACCGTGCTCCAAGTGTAGGGTGAGGTTCCACCGGCGGCCTGCAGTGTGGCTGAGTAGCTAGCTCCCATGCTACCCACGGCAAGACTCGTGGTGGCGACTTGCAGCGTCCCTGGCGGCGGGGTAGACGTGGTGGACGTTCCCGACACCAAGCCTGCGCAACCGCCCAAGAGAGCTAAAGTGAGTGATAGCATGACGACCACCGCCGAGGCGACCCAACCCGAGGGCGAGCGCAACCAATCGGCAACATTCCTTGCACTGTCCATACGGCGCGCCCGGGTCAAGCCGGGCGCTGAGCATATCTTGGATGTGAGGTTGTTAGCAACTCGGCAGGCATGCACACAAAGGTTTTTGGCGATCATCGGTTCTCTCCCTAGGTTCGGCCGCGCCTACGAAACCGCCCCCAAGCCTACATAACGGACACTGCTGTCACACTGGGATTCTGGACTAGTGAAATGAGGAAATCACCTGACCAGTGAGCGCAATAAGGTACAGTAGTGCTTATGATTTGCGGGTGTTCTGAGGTACAGGTCTGGGGCTGCCTGCGAGAAACTCGAAATGTCCGGCTAGCTAGAATGAACAAGACACTTGCATGAAAACCTTGTCAGATGAAGTGGTGTTGATCTCTTGCGTAAATATTTCTCAGATAAGGAGTTACGGAATTTAAAGTGTGTGACGAAGGCGGCCTACAACAAGAGCTAACGGGCGGTGAGGGAGTCGGTGTCGTGGAAATGGCTTCAGAACCCTCGTTGCCGCGCAACTTGGAAACAGGAATCCAATTATCGCAATTACCGGCGCTTGACGGGCTCCGGGCAGTTGCTGCCTTCATTGTGGTTTTTTATCATTTTGGATTCACGTTTGTTTCTGGGGGCCTGGGAGTCTTAATTTTCTTCGTGTTGAGCGGCTTCCTCATCACTTGGCTGCTCCTAAAGGAAGAAGAGCGATTCGGAGACATATCGTTACGAAACTTCTATTCAAGGAGATCACTAAGAATTTTCCCTGCATTCTATTGTTACTGGCTGCTGTACGTCGTGATGCTGGCCTTCCGTCACCGGAGCGTTATCTGGAACCAAGCGATTGCTTCGCTCTTTTATGTAAATAATTATTTTCAGGCCTTTCGCGGGGACCCAAACACGGGGCTAAGTCACACATGGTCCCTGGGAATCGAGGAGCAGTTCTACTTGTTGTGGGCGCCCAGCCTTCTCCTTTTTCGGAAGAATCGAAGGAGGCTCGCCTGGGTCCTGGCAGGCGCGATCGCTGCAATTTGGATTTACAGGGAACTTCTGGTTTTCGCTTTTAGGGTAAGGCAAGGCTATATCTATGAAGCATTCGACACGCGTGCAGACCATCTCCTAATAGGTTGTCTTTTGGCCGTGATGCTGAGGTCCAAATTGGGAATCAGATTTTGGCGGACCATATGTGCAAACGCCCTGGCTTCTGGACCTATCGCGCTCCTGCTTGCGGGGTCGGCTGTATTCGAATACCTTCGGGGAGCCGCGTATCGAGACGCGATAGGCTTTATCGTAGACCCAGTCTTGATCGCAATTCTAATCGCCCAACTGATTGCGTTTCGCGAGACTATCATTTGGTCCTGGTTAAACTTGATGTGGGTTCGGTATCTCGGGCGAATTTCCTACTCGATCTATTTATATCAGCAAATCACAGTTGAGCCGGTCAGGAAGATTTTGGCTCGATATCCAGTCGCGGTACAAGTCGTAGGTGCGGTGCTGGCTGTGATTTTAGTCGCGAGTGGGTCCTACTACGCAGTTGAACGCCCGTTCTTGAAACTAAAAGAGCGGTTTTATGAGAAGCCGCGACCCGCAATCTCTTGACGGCGACTCGCCCGCGCCTCGGACGCAGTGCTCGCAGTCATCTTAGGGTCTTATTTTCAACACTCACTCTAACTGGGGAGCGCCCGCGCCGCTCAGGGCGCACCGGCAACACTTGCCAAGACGTCTTCGAATCGCGGAGCAATAATGGACCAGTCGTATTTCCTTGCGGTATTGGCTGCGGCTCTGCCAAGTTGCTCGCGCCGCGCTTTGTCCTGCAGCAGTTCGACGACACATTCCGCGAAGTCAGAGGCATCGTCGGAAAACACGATATCCTCGCCGTCACGTACGTCGAGACCTTCGGCACCGATTGCGGTGGAAACAATGGCTTTGCCCATGGCCATGGCCTCGAAAATCTTTAGACGCGTGCCGCCGCCGATGCGCAATGGAACTACGAACACCGCCGCGGTCTTCAAATATTCGATGACTGAAGGCACGCTGCCCGTTACTTCAACGGAATCGGAAGCTAACTTCTTCACCAGAGGATCAGGGTTGCGACCTACAATGACGAATTTGGCATCCGGGATTTTGGAGCGCACTCGCGGCCAGATGTCCGCGCAAAAAAATCGCATGGCGTCTACGTTTGCTTCCCAATCCATCGATCCCGTAAACATCACGACCTTGCCGGACGGCTCAGAGGAACCCGCGCCGTTAAATTCCTGTAGATTCACACCGGTCGGCACGACCGAGATGTTCGCTCGTGCGGCGGCGTTCATCAACTTCTTATCCGCCTCGGAAACCGCGATGACGTGGTGGAATTTTCGCACTGCGGCGGCCTCGTATCGCTTCATCTTTGCGGCTTCCAGCGTGAAGAACAACCTCCTGAGCCAGTTTTGTTCACACAGTGCTTGTCTCTGCCACAGGAAGGCCTCGACATTGTGCTGAAATAGCACCGTCGGAGTGTTAAGCCGCTTCGGAAAGTTGTGCGAGACGGCCAGAAAATCACAGACCGCCACGTCGAATTTCCGGCTGTCCAGGTTTTCTCTTACAATCCGCCGGGCTTCCGGCGATGTGAATTTTGAAACGGCGTAAGGTGCCGGGAAACCCAACCTAGGAAGGTAATGGAGCAGGTTCGCGACGATTCCGTCCGAGTCCTCTGGTGCACCGTTGCAGACGAAAATCGAATTCGCGAAATGCCGGCGCAATTCGGCTTCGTATTGCGGATCAAGCTTCCCTCCATAACACGAAAGGAACGTCACATCGTGGCGCGACGAAAGATGGCGGAGGATATTGTAAGACCTGATCTTGCCTCCCGCATCGACGGGGACAAGCTTTCCGTACTTCACCCAGAGTATTTTCATCGCGTCAGTTAGATCACCAGCAGATTCCCTGGTACGCGCCGTGCTCGTCGGGCCGCCGTGATTTCTCGAGGTTGACGAAGTCGACGACGACTTGCTCCTTCCGAAGTTCTGGGAGCAGCGTGGCTTTGTCGACGGCGCGCGTGCCGATGACTACTACCTCCGCGAATTGCACGACCTCTGACACGTTAGCAACGAGCAGAGTACCAATATGAGGAATAACTTCTTCGATGAATTGGCGGTTAGATCCGACGAGTCGGCCCAGCGCCACGTCACGGTCCCAGATGCGGACCTGACAACCTTCCCCCAGCAGGCGCTTAATGAACTGCACTAAGGGACTCTCGCGTAAATCGTCGGTCCCGGTCTTGAAGCTCAGGCCGAGCACTCCGATTTTTCGTTTGCCGGTATGCAACACTTCGTCTACGGCTCGTTCAATATGGTCATTGTTGCTCGGCAAAATGGATTCGATTAACGGGAGACGCAGGTCCAATTGGCGAGCGCACTGCGCTACCGCGCGCAGGTCCTTGGGCAAACAGGATCCCCCGAAAGCGAAGCCTGGAGTGAGGTACGCGGCTGAAGCATTGAGGCGCGTATCCGATTTGAAAATCTCAAACACTGCTTCGGTGTCAATTCCCATGTGTTTGCACAGGGTGCCGATTTCATTGGCAAAAACGACCTTTAGCGCGTGGAAGGCGTTGCAAATGGACTTGACGGTTTCTGCCGTGGTCAATGAGCTCTCGAAGGTCTTTCCAGGCACCCATGCGTAGAGCTCGCGCACGACGCGGAGATGCGAAGGGTCAGGAGCGCCTAATACCGTAATTGTGGGCTGCAGGAAATCTGCAACCGCACTTCCTTCGCGCAGGAACTCCGGATTGTAGCAAACACCGAAATCCGTACCGGCGCGCTTCCCACTCGCTTCTTCCAACTTGGGGATGACCAGGGATCCGGTCGTACCGGGCATCACCGTACTGCGCAGTACGACGGTGTGGAAGCCATCTTTCTCTCGCAGGGCTCTGCCAATATCCTGAGTGACGCGCTCCACCTGCCGGAGGTCGTGCTGGCCGTTGCGTAGATTGGGTGTACCGACACAAACAAACGAAACCTCCGACTTCAGTACGGCCTCCGCGGGGTCGGTGGTGGCGTGCAGGCGGCCAGCACGATTTGCTTCGGAAACAAATTCCTCTATTCCTTGCTCCAAAACAGGCGGGCGCCCGGACCGAAGGGTTTCCACCTTAGCCGGACTGACGTCCACGCCGAGCACTCGATTCCCTTTATGTGCCAAGCACGCGGCCGTTACCGAACCGACGTATCCGAGTCCAAAAATACTCACCGATCGAGACATACTCTCCTATTCCAGCGTGATGGCTGGAGAAGACTGCACTTAAGTGACCTTTACGTTGAACGATCAGCCTGCCGAACTACTGTTCTAACTCCAAAATAGCGGCAATTTCTAAAGATGACCGATTCTGTCGCGAGTGTTTTCCGCGCGCTTTAGGTACAATACCATTAAAGTGTAAATTGATTTCCTTTCTGTCCCAACGCCGTTCCTTGAATGAATTGGCGAGTTGACTTTGCAAAGGCTTTGAACGGTCAAGCTGGCTAGCTTGCGACACGCCATAATCGCCGCTTTGTTCATGCAAAGGATGATTAAGCCTTCCAGATCGGAAAATGAGAGACCCTGAACCCAATTATCAGCCAAGGGTGAATCCTTCCACCGTAGGCATCCTTCTTGCGAAAGCATGGAAGCGACTGAGTTCTCTCACTCGAGATGAATTGCTGTGCCGCAGTTGGCAGGAGATTAACAAGCGCTTGGACCTCGCACACTACCGGCTGGGTGCGCGGTTCGACGGCCACGAATTGGCTCATTCTGAGTCGCGTGAGGCGCGTTTTTTCTTTTCGTCGGCAAGCGTCCCGATGCTGATCGCCGAGGTGCAAACACGCTTTCCCGCAGAAACAGAACAAACCATTAGCTACGCTGAGCGAATCTGCCAACATCGGTTCGACCTCTTGGGATATGAAGAGATACATTACGGCCAGAAGATCGACTGGCACTTGGACGCGATACATGGAAAACAGGCACCAAGGAAACCCTGGTATCAAATCCAGTATCTGGATTACGAGGCGGTTGGCGATTCCAAGGTTACATGGGAGCTTAACCGACACCAGCACCTAACAACTCTGGCTAAAGCCTATCGCCTGACGGGCACTAAACAATTCGCCGAAGAGCTCTTCCGTCAATGGTTCGATTGGATCAACGATAATCCCTACCCTATTGGGATTAACTGGGCCAGCAGCCTGGAAGTCGCCTTTCGAAGTCTGGCCTGGCTGCAGATGTGGTCGCTGCTGGAAGGCTGCGACGTGGTTCCTCCGAAATTCCCGGATTCTTTGCACCGCGCTCTTGCCATAGCTGCGCGTCACATCGAGAGATATTTATCGACTTATTTTTCGCCCAACACGCATTTACTTGGTGAAGGCGTGGGACTATTCTTCATCGGAACTTTACTTCCGAACCTGGCAAGTTCCCGCCGCTGGCAAACGGTGGGCTGGGAGATCGTCCTACGCCAAGCTGCACGGCAAGTGCGGCCCGACGGAATGCACTTCGAGCAATCCGTCTATTATCACGTCTACGCGCTGGATTTCCTCATGCACTCCCGAATTCTGGCGTCCAAGAACAGCCTCCCAATTCCGCCCGAGTTAGATCAAACGATCGAAAAAATGCTTGAGTTTCTTGCCGCCCTGGCACAGGCAGGCAACCCTCCGCGCATCGGAGACGATGACGCGGGCCGTGTGTTTGCCCCGCGCCGAAATCGTGCCGAGCATCTGATCGACCCATTGGCCACTGGGGCAGTGATGTATCAACGTGAGGATTTCAAGGCATTAGCTGGTGGTGCGGCGAGAGAAGAAACGCTGTGGCTGCTGGGCGTGGAGGGACTTCAGCAATTCGATTCGCTTCCGACAGAGCAGCCAAATCCAAAATCGGCAGGCTTTCAACGCAGCGGCATTTACGTGATGACGGATTCGGTTCCGGTTCGTGCACAGCTCGTGATGGACGCCGGCCCGCAGGGCTCCCTTTCCGCGGGACACGGACATGCCGATGCACTGAGCCTGGAGTTCGCGTTGAATGGACATGAGGTGCTCGTGGATCCTGGCACGTTTTGTTATGTTTCGGACGATAATTCACGCAATATCTTTCGAGGGACTGCGGCACATAATACGCTGCAAGTTGACGGCTTAGATCAGTCAGAACCCGCCGGACCGTTCTCCTGGAAAGAGCACGTGGATACGCAAGTTGGAGCCTGGGTTGAAGGCAAGAGCTTTGAGCTGTTCCGCGGTGTGCACACGGGATACAAGCGTTTGTCACGACCCGCTGTTCACTACCGTTGGGTTTTTCATCTAAAATCCAATTTCTACGTTGTACTCGACCAGCTGGCGAGTGAAGGTGAACATGCAATTGACCTTTCTTGGCATCTGTCTCCCGGATTGGCAGTACGAGGCCAGGGAACTGGGCGCTTCGTACTCGACAAGGACGAGCAGTCCATACTTGCTCTTCTTGTAAATGAAGACTCAGGGTGGCAGCCCAAGCTCGGTGAAGGCTGGTATTCGGCGGTCTATGGCAAGAAACAGCGGGCTCCGGTGTTGCAATTTCACCGCAACTCACGGGGATTCTGTGAATTATTTTCGCTGTTTTTCGCGTTCCCCGACGCTGCCGCAGACCTGGGCCGCTTGTTTTCATCCATGGAGGGCGAATATCCCGGAGTAAGTACATGCACGTACGAAACACTTGCAGGCAAGCACCAAATGGTTTTCGCCGAGAGCGGAAAGAACTGGCGTGTGGGAAGGATTGAAAGCGATGCCAAGTTTCTCCATTGCCTTTTCGATGGGCAGGCCCGAGCGCTGTGCTTCGTTCTGTGTGAAGGTAGCTTCATGATCCTTGACGGACATTCGGTATTCGCCGCTAATCAATCTGTACGAATTCATGAGTGGAATGCACAGGTTTCTGCTAGCGGACTGACAGGAGAAGCCAGCGATCGCGAGAAGTTGTCTGTTTCCACCGGCAAGGCTCAAACTCCATCTCGCGGGAAGGCCGAATAGCTTATGTGCGGAATCTGCGGCGTTCTCTATTTCGACAAGGAACGGCATGTGGATCGCTCCGTTCTCGAAAGCATGAACGGACAAATCACCCACCGTGGCCCCGACGAATCGGGGTTCTACGTAGTCGGCAATGTCGGCATCGCAATTCGCCGGCTAAGCATCATTGACTTGCAATCGGGGCAACAACCCGTAACCAACGAAGACGGCTCCGTCTGGCTCGTTTATAACGGCGAAATATATAATCATGCGGAACTCCGCCGCCAGTTGGAGGAGCGTGGCCACCGCTACCGCAGTCACAGCGACACCGAGACGATTGTCCACCTCTACGAAGAGTACGGTCAGGAATGCGTCAAATACCTTCGCGGGATGTTTGCCTTTGCCATTTGGGACTCGCGTCGGCGCACCCTGTTTGTTGCCAGGGACCGGCTGGGGATCAAGCCACTGTATTTTCTGAACCAGGACGGCCGGTTTCTGTTTGCTTCGGAGATTAAAGCATTGCTGGTTCATCCTGGCGTGCGTGCCGAACTTAACCGTCACGCGCTGCCTGAATTTCTCGCCTTCGGGTATCTGGCTGGCTCGCGCACGATGTTCGAACGCATTCAGAAGCTGCTCCCTGGTCACACACTCGAGATAGGCGAAACTGGCAAGACTCAGATCGCGGCCTACTGGGACGTGCCGCAAGGGGCCAAGGAGGACACGCACTCAGAGAAATACTACGTCCAAACCTATCGTGATCTTCTGGAGCAAGCTGTTGCGAGCCACCTAATGAGTGATGTGCCGCTGGGCATGTTTCTTAGCGGTGGCCTTGATTCCAGTACGATTGCGGCGCTGATGTCAAAAATCCGCAAGGAACCCATCGAAACCTTTGCGGTGGGGTACGGTGAAGAGGCATACAGCGAACTCCACTATGCGCGCATGGTTGCTGATCATATCGGTTCGGTTCACCACGAAGTCCGCGTCGGCCGCGAGGAGTTCTTTGAGGCTCTCCCAAAGCTCGTTTGGCACGAAGACGAGCCGATTGTTTGGCCCTCCAGCGTCTCACTGTACTTTGTCTCGCGACTCGCCCGCGAACGCGTGAAGGTGGTGCTGACCGGCGAAGGCAGCGATGAAACCTTGGCCGGCTATGCAAGATATGCCTGGACGATCTGGAACTCACGATTTGACCACATATACCGCG
>WNFB01001631.1_pt1 | contig 19267 bp, 18 predicted proteins | sample 5400501 | NCBI WGS metagenome assembly WNFB01 (sample SAMN13153341, study PRJNA577476) | soil metagenome | isolation source: 200 cm saprolite under Douglas fir tree site 2 hole 1 | place: USA:California | collected 2015-04-18 | reverse complement strand
GGGAGCGCTGCCCGCGGCCCGGAACGCGTGATCGTGCACTTCACGCATGTCAGGAACTTGCCGGGCATCCTGGCTGCGCGGTGCGTTGCGGGCCGGTGTCTTCGCTAGCTCCAGCGAACGCGGATCTGCTGCCACCGGTCAGCGATTGCTGCGTCGCCGGTGATCGTGACGACCGCGGGCCGGTTCCACAGCCACAGGTAGATGTCCGTTGCGCTGCCGCGCACGGTGACATCTGCGGGCGTGTCCTCGCCCCGGGGCCGGGTCGCTGTCACCCCGCGGGGCCCGAAGGTGACCAGCCATGGCGCGTCCCCGGCGGGCTCGATGCGCAGCGTGCCGGGCGGCAGCGTCCTGGGCCGCGCGGCGAACCCGGTGAGGATCTCATCAATGCCGTCCAGGGCTAGCGCGTGATCGAATGGGCCGGCAGAACAGCGGGCGGCCTGCGCGTCGGCGCGGTGGATGGCCGTCTCATGGGCCTGGCGCCGCGCCCAGAACGCCAGCGGGCAGGGAGCGGGCAGGAACGTGAAGCACGCCAGATCGCCGGGCGCGTCGCGCAGCGTCTGCACCAGCGCCCGGTGACCGTCACGGAACCAGCCGATCAGCAAGGGATCGGCCGGCCCGGTCCCGACCCGGTCACCCGTGACGTCATCGTTGTCCGCCAGCGCGCCGCCCACGATGGACGCCGCCCAGCGATGAACGCCGCCCACATGCGTCACCAGGTCACGAACCTGCCATCCAGGACAGCCCGGGACGGCCGCATTCAGGCCAGCGCTCTGGGCCGCATCCCCCAGCCGCGGGCCCTCGGCCGCAAGCTGATCAATGTGCTCGTCGATTCCCATGCCGCTCATTGTGGCCCCGAGCCCCGCGGCCAAGGAAGCCACCGCGAGCCCGCCCTGAGTCTCCCCCTGCTTCGACCGCGGTCACGAACGGATGCCTACCGCCGCAGGGACCGGCGCGCCGAACCTCGAGGTCAGGAGCAGAACGGCACCCTCGCGGTCGCCCAGAACCGCCACGGCAAATCGCCGGGACCTGATCCAGCCAGCCAGAAACTGCCCCGCACCATCCGGATCTGCCGCGGGTCGGTCATGTCCCCAGCGGCAACTCGGCCACCACGCGCCAGCTGGCCAGCGCCTGGGTGCCGGTCATCAGCCAGGCGTGCCTGACCTGCGTCCGGACCGGCAGCGCTGGTGTTACCTCGGCCTCGGCCGCGTGCAGCGCGGCGGAACCGCCGTCGGGTCGGTTACCGACGGTCAGGTGCGGCACTACATCGGCGTACACGCCGCCGAACGGCGGGAACTGCGGAAACGCGGCATGAACCAGATTGGTCAGCGCCCGGAACGGCCCGGCTGGCTCGGGTGCCAGCCAGACAACGTCCTCGCCGAACCAGCAGACGCGGGCGAACTCGCAGTCGAATGCACGCACTGACGCCACGGCGGCTGCAGCGATCTCGATCACTGCGCCGGTGATCGCATCCGGGGTGGCAAGCGGGAAAAGGACCGTCACATGCGCCGGCACGCCCCAGAGCGCGGCACGGTCCAGCCGATCACGGAGCCGGCCCACGACTGGCTCGGCCTCCGGCACGGGAACCAGGATGGCGCTTTCCGTCGAGCGTGCTGCGGGGCGAGGTGACCACCGTCTTATCATCGCCGCCAGCCACGGCCACAGACGCAAAGCCGGAGACGACACGAACGCACTACTTTGCCGCTGCGGGCGCGGTGGCCAAGTGGGCGCCTAGCCCTGGCGGGGCGCTGCAGCGCGGCCGGTCTCGTGTGGGCCAGCGGGTAAGACCAGGTCATGGCTGATGATGGGATACCGCCGGGCGGGGCTGAGGTGGGCGGGGATCCCGCCCTGGGATGCCTGGCACCCGCGGGAAGTCACCGGGCGGCTGGCGGGCGCGGGCGCCCGGTGGTGCGTCGCGGCCGGCTGGGCGCTGGACCTGTTCCGCGGTGAGATGACCAGGCAACATGAGGACCTCGAGATCGCCGTGCCGGCCGGCCAGTTCGGCCTCCTTCGTGCGGCGCTGGCGGACTTCGACATCGAGGTCATCGGGTCCGGCCGCCGGTGGCCGCTGGACAGCCCGGCCTTCGACGTCATGACCCAGACCTGGGTCCGGGAGCGCGACACCGGGATATACCGGCTCGACATCTTCCGGGAGCCGCACGATAGCGGCACCTGGATCTGCCGTCGCGACCCGAGCATCCGGCGCCCTATGAGCAGGTCATCGCGACCTCCCCGGAAGGGATCCCGTACCTGGCGGCGGAGATCGTGCCGCTGTTCAAGGCCAAGCATCACCGGCCCAAGGACCAGGCCGACTTCACCGGCGTCCTGCCGCTGCTGAACCCGGCCCGCCGCGCCTGGCTGGCCGCGGCGCTGGCCCGCGTGCATCCCGGACACCCATGGATCAGCGAACTACAAAGACGAGCATGAGTCGCTGCCGCGACGCATCCTGGTGAGGCAATCGCACACGCCGCCACTGGAAGGGCCCGTAGGGCGTGCCTGCAGCCGGCCGCGCGATCGGATGCGGGCGAGTGGCCACCCCGATCGTATGGCTCGCTACGAGCGGCCAGAGCTACCAGCCGGGCGTCTGAGGCTCTGCTGGCCCGGTCGGCTGTGCAGATTCAGGCCTTGGCGCGCCTACCTCGACGAGCAGAATCCAAGCAGTGACCAGGCCGATGGCGAGGCTCGCCAGCGCGCCGGCGGCCAGGAAGAAGACGCCACCCGGTCAGCCTGCGGCCAGGGCGAGGAAACCAGCCGCCGTGGCCAGCGAGCCAGCAAGGACGAAGGACAGGCGGCTGGCCCTGGCGGACCCGCCGGGGGCCGCAGTCTCCCGGCTGGCGGTCGCTGAAGCACATTAGGAAGCAGGTGCCGCCGGACCGCAGCACCGACGCCAGGCTGCTGACGTACCGGCGCGGCCCCATCGTCGAAGACGTGGAATAGCCCGCTGTCGATGATGGTGTCGAAGGTCGTGCCGAGCGCGGCGAGGTTCAGCGCATCGGCGACCTCGAACCGGGCTGGCAGGCCTGTCCCGGCTGCCTTCGCCCGTGACCTGCGCGCCGCCGCGGCCGCCAGCAGTGCCTGTTCGCCCGTACCGCAGCCCGCGTCGAGCACCCGGCCGCAGAGCACGCCGCTGCCGGCCAGGCGGGCAAGCGCCGGCTGCGGCCGGCCGATATCCCACGGCGCCGGTGCGCCGCCCTCGTAGGCCGCGTCCCAGTCCGGTACCGGCGTCGTCATGACGATCACCCCGATCCGGTTCGGTGGCCCCGGCCCGCGATCGGTTCGATCGTGCCCGTTCTCTGAGTCTGCCAGGGTCCCGGCCAGATCCTCTGCCCAGGACGCGTCCCGGCCCGGCGCCGATCGCCCGGGTTCGCGGGCCAGGACACCTGTTCACGACCACGTCGCTGCGCCCATGATGATCACGCCAGATACGCGGCCTGGCCCCCAGCAGCGGGCTGCCAGTGACTTGCTGCCAGCAGCGTTCTAGGGCCAGAAGCAGTGCTGTACAGACCGGCCGGGAAGCGGCTAGCCTGCGGCGGCTGCGAGCTGCTGCCGGGCGTCCTCGTCGAGCGTGATGCCGGCGGCCGCGAGGTTCTCGTCCAGGTGCCGCACGGAGGAGGTGCCGGGAATCAGCAAGACGTTGGGCGCGAGGCCCAGAATCCAGGCAAGTGCGATCTGAGCGGGCGTGCGGCCAAGCCGCTCGGCCGTGCTGAGTACCTGCTTGCTGCCCAGCACCGGGTTGTCCCGGGCGAAGCCGGAGCCCAGCGGGAAGAAGGGCACGAAGGCGATACCCCGCGAGGTGCACTCGCGCAGAACGGGCATTGAGCCGCGATTGACCAGATTCAGCGGATTTTGCACGCACGCTACGGGCGTGTGCTCCAGCGCGCGCAGCAGGTGCCCGCGGGTCACGTTGCTCAGGCCCACGCCACCGATCAGTCCCTCGTCGCGCGCCTGGATCATGGCGGCAAGCTGGTCGTCGAACCGCTGGTCCGGCGTCGCGTCCTCCAGCAGCCGCAAATTGACGGCAGCGAGCTGATCGACCCCGAGGCTGCGCAGGTTATCCTCGATGCCCCGCCGCAGCTGATCAGGCTCGTCGTAGGCAAGCCATCCGCCGGACCCGTCACGGCGCGCCCCGACCTTACTCACCAGCGCAAGGGTGGCGGGATAGGGGTACAGCGCTTCGCGGATGAGCTCGTTGGCAACGTCGGGCCCGTAGTACTGCGCGGTGTCAATATGGTCAACCCCCGCTTCTATCGCATGGCCCAGCACCGCCAGCGCCTCGCCGCGATCACGCGGCGGACCGAACACGCCAGGGCCGGGCAGCTGCATCGCGCCGAAGCCGACGCGGGAGACGGAGAAAGGGCCGAGAGGGTAGCGCTGCATGGGCCGATTCTAGATAGCCCGCGCCGGTCAGATGCAGCTCAGGCATCTCAACGGCGTCCGCTTCTGCATAGTGTGGTCGGCGCTCGGAGCCGCCCGATCCGTACCTGAGATCGTGGAGATCGTGGAATTGGCCATCGGCCGAACGTCCGATCATGCCGCCAGTCGCGCGATCGTGACAGTTAGCAGGCGATGATGGCTGGCCGGTTCCCTGCCGCTGCCGCCAGGCGGGTCAGGTCACCCGGGTCGCCAGTCAAGATCCGGTCACCTGGCGCGGCGAGGAGCACGACGGTGGCATCGATCGGGTCGGCGGTGCCCGCCGCGGCCAGCAGGGCGCCTGCCTCGCGGCCGTCCCGGTGGCTCACCGCGCGCACGTCGACAGCCTGCAGCAGCCGTGCCAGGCTGGCCTGGCGGCCGTGCCGGTCACGCCACACCTGGGCGACCACCATCGCGTTGGTCCGCAGTTCCAGCCCATGCTGCCGGGAAGCGCGGAGCCTGGCCATCATCGCCCGGTCGTCGCGGTCGACGGCCACCAGCGCGACGGCGTCGAGGATCAGCGCACTCACGCGGCGGTGTCGCTCGCAGTCATGCCGAGTTCCCTTTCGGCCCGGGCGATCTCCTCGGCGGTCAGCACGCCGTGCTCGGCCTCCCAGCTCGCGAGGAAGTTAGCGAGCGCCTCGGCCCGCAGCTTGCTGGCGGCGGCCTCGGCTAGCCACGAGGAGACCGGCTTGCCCGCCTGGGCGGCCGCCGATCTGACCGCGTCGCCGAGGTCCGGCTCGAATGAGACGCTCAGCTTGTCGACCTTCATACGTCTAGCATACCCCGGTGGTTCGTACCGTGGTAGCAACGCACGTTCATGCCGCCATTGGGCAGTGGTTGACGGGTGGTCCCAACTAGTCTCGGCAGCGGCGGGGAGGTCAGATGGGACTGTTGGATCGCCTGAGGGGCCGGCGCGGGTCTTTAGTGTCCTCGCGGGAGCCGCCTGCTGTGCCGGTGTCCTTGCTGGACGGGCAAGACGATCTTGAGGTCGTTGGCGAACTCGCGTATCAGGCCGTCCTGTGGCGATTGTGTGGCGGACCGTGATGCCGTCGTGGGGTGCGGCGTCCTTCGGGTGGTGGGTGAGCACGAAGATCGGCCCGCTCCAGGCGCCACCGTACGGCGCGGCGTCCGGATCGTTGTCGATTCCCGCGTCGAACCCGCGCCGTCCGGCGAGGATCGCGCCGGTGCCGGCGACGTACCTGTCCACCAGGCCAGGCGTAAAGGATAAGCCGGCCATCCACCCCATCTCGTGGTTCGGGGCGGCGATGAATCCGTCCAGCGACATCGTCAGGTGCCAGAGCGCCTTGCCGGTGCGCTCTGACATCGGCTTCCCCTCTCACCCGGGTCGGGTCGCGGTTGGTCCGCGCGCCACACGTGGCCGCCGGCGAAGGCTGTCCGCCTCCTCGGTCAGGGTCGTGACGCTGGTATTGACCGGAGCAGCAGCAGGAAATCATCGGCCGGAGAGCATGCGGGGAGCAGCGAGAGCACTACTTTGCCGCGGACCGAGGGTGTCACTCGGTCGGGTTGACACGGGTGCTGGCGATCGCGGGGATTTGAAGGACGGTGCACAGTGTGACGACGGTTGCCGGGCTGACCGAGGTGACGTTGGGCCGGTATCGGTTTGATCCGTTGCGCATGGCGGCGGCGTATCTCGCTGCCGACGCTGGACGTACGCTCTGTGGCTGGTGATGTGAAGTGACGAAGACCCGGCTCGACCTCACGCGACTGCAAATCCTGGCGTTCCGGCGACACGCCGGCGCGCTCGACGAGCGGCTGTCACGCGGGCGGCACTCGCTTCGGCGTGCGGCCTGGGCAGGGCTGCAGGACAGCATGCCCAGAGCCGCCCTCCTGTCGATCCACGCGCGCGTCGAGGGGACCGAACCGTCCACATGGGAGGACCCTTCGCTCGTCCAACTCTGGGGGCCCCGATTCAACGTCTTCGTCGTCGCCGCTCGCGACCTCGCTGTGTTCTCGCTCGGGACGCTGAGCGACGATGGCAAGGGCCGGCAGAGGGCAGAGGAACTCGCCGCCCGCCTCAGCGCCGTGCTCGGCGGCGCGCGGATGAGCTACGGAGAGGCGGGGCGCGCGCTCGGCGTACACCCCAACAGTCTCAGGTACGCGGCAGCGACCGGCACGGTCTTGATCCGTTGGGAAGGCGCGCGGCTACCGACAGTCTGGACTGTGCCGCCGCCCGAGGTCGATCCCCGCGACGCCCGCCTCGAGCTCGCGCGTCGGTACCTGCATATCTACGGACCAGCCACGCCTGCCGCCTTTAGCCGGTGGGCCGGGGTCGGCCTGCGGGACGGCCTCGCGACATTCGAGGCGCTGCGCAGGTCGTTGACGCCGGTGCATACACCTGTGGGCGGTGCGTGGATCCTCACCCGGGACGAGGCGACCTTTCGCGCCGGCGCGGGCCCGGTCGCGCCGGCGCGGCTCCTTCCGAGCGGTGACGCCTACCTCCTCCTGCAGGGAGCCGATCGCGAGCTCCTGGTCCCGGATGCCGCCCGCCGTAGCGCGCTCTGGACGCCGCGCGTCTGGCCCGGCGGCGTCCTGATCGAGGGAGAGATCGCCGGCACGTGGCGGCGAGCGGAGGCGGTGATGACGGTGCAGCCCTGGCGGCGGCTGTCGCCCGCGCAGCGCGAAGCGGTCGCGGCAGAAGCGGCGTCCCTGCCGCTACCCGGCGTCGGGGGACGGATCGTCCTCCACTGGGACGACTGAGGCTGGGCTCAACGGCGCAAGACGGGCCCCGAAACATCCGGTCATGCCGCCGGCCGGGCAGCACCGGGCCTCCGGCGGCTGGGAAGTTTTGGTCAGGTGACGTCTTGCCTGTAGCCGCCAAGATCCATCTGCAGCGGCTGCCGACGACGGCCGGATTGTCACGGAACGTGTCCGCTCACGGGCACGCCGACCCGCCGTTATGCGTGTTCGGTACGTCGGGACATGGCGGTCTCTTGCGCACCCGAATGGCTAATCTGTCGCGCCTACTGGGTGTGGCTGCGCCTGCCCTTTGGCGATTCCGGCGGAACGGAAACGCTGCCACGGCTCGGTCCATCAGGTCGTGCGGATCATGATCGTGGCCGTTCTTTGACCCCGGCCGCGAGCAGATCGACTACCTCAGCGATGCGGGCCGCGCGGACGTCCGGCCGGCGAGTGGTCGCGTCGATCCAGCGGAGGTAGGCATTGCGGTAGAACTGTGCCAGCGTATCGAAGAATGCGCCCGCAGCCAGGTTGGCCGCCAGCGCTGTTGCGATGTCGTCGGCAAGATCGCCGCGTTGCGGACCTTCCGGTTCCAGCTCAACGGTCACGTCGTCGCCGATCGCGAGCAACAACCTCGGATTCACCGTCAGCACCCATCCGCTGGCGCCCGGCGAAAGCCTCCCGCGGACCCGCCTGTCGTCGATCGTGCCGCCTACGGGATGCTCAGTTTTGGCACCCCACGTCTCGTCTGGGTTGAACGGTACCACTATGACCGCGCGGCCATCAGGACCGGCAGTGATGACGGCGCGGAACCGCTGTAGGCGCACAGCACTCATCATGACAGGACGGCGGCGGCTGGACATCCCTCGAGCCGCCGTACTCGTCGTCCTGGGTCCTTAACCAGGCGCACGCTGGCTGGTGATCAGCGTGCGTGAATCTCGACCTCGGCGCAGCCAGCCGGCCGCCCAGCACCAGGCTGCCCCTGGCTCGGCAGTCATCGAAGGCCCGGTCAGGACGACAGGCGATTCGCCACCTCCCGGGTCCGTGCCATGGCGCTGACCTGAACCGACCGGGTCGTTGTCCTTGAACCGTCCGCCTAGCAGCCCCCTGCGGCTGTGCGATTGCCAGCTCGTCACGGCTGGCCGGGACTGCCCGGTGGTCGTGGCGTGGTGCTGAGTGAGCGGCGCCACCTTCTCGTCGCGTGAGCGCGCTGGCGCGCGCCGGGGAGATGGCCCTTGCTCATCCGATGGGGTTCTTGGTCCAGTTCGCCGGGTTGGTGCCGAGCAGCCGCAGGTGCTGCCTGAACAGGCTGGCCACGCCGATGCTGGGGTGGGCACCGAACTCCTCGATGTCGAACCAGAGCCCGTCAGCGTGAGCGCCGCACAGTTCCTGGTGGGGGAGGCCGCCAATGGGCATCCGCTTCAGGACCACCCGGTAGCCGTTGATGATCTCACTGGTGTTCTCGCTGGCCGGGTCGTGCGGGGTGCAGGTACCGTCGCGCGGGGCGGGGTGGACCTGGATGTAGGGAGCGTCGGTCCAGACGCCCAGGTCGCCGACGTGCGGGTGGAACCGGGAGCTGCCGGTGGTCAGCATGTACTGGTCTGCGCGCAGCAGCCCGGGATCGGCTTCGTAGTACGTGTTGTCGATCCGCCACTGGCTGGGCAGGCCGGAGAGCTGGGCTGGGAACATGAGTGGTGTGGTCGCGTCATACCGGACATGCCTGGCGATTTTGAGCGCCTTGCGTTGCATGTCCTTGTCGTGCCGCAATGCGCTGAAGTTGGGGACGGGGATGGACAGCCACGCCCAGCCGCCGCGGGCATATTGCCAGGCAATGCCCGCACCAGTCCAGAACGCACGGTGCCCGGCCACGTCGGGCGCGCGCTGGCTGAACTGCAGTTTCGACTGGGGGCAGTTCAAGCCGCTGGCCGAGCCTGTGAGGTGGCACTGCCCCCGTGCGTAGACGTCGAGCGACCAGTCGGGGCCTATGAGGCCCGCGTCCATGTACGACTCTGTCCGCGTGATACCACCCGAGAGGAGCGACTCCCCGGCAGGCAGCCAGCCGAACGTCACGCTCGCGACCAGCGGGTTGAACTGGCGCGGCGCCGCGGGCCCGGCACCGGCGGCCGCCGGGCCGGCGCCGGGCCGCACCGGGCCCGCCGCCACGGCCAGGGCCACGATCGCGGCGGCCGCCAGCACCGGGGCGCCCGCCAGGCAGGCCCGGCGCCAGCGAAGGCGGGCCCGCCCCCGGCGGAGGGCGAGCTGGGTATCCACCCGCGAGGGGCCAGCCTCACCGTCGGCTATCTGGTTAAACAGCGCACGGACCTGGGACTCAATCATGGCCGGTCACTCCTTGTCGGTGTGGTGTCGCCACAAGCGTGGCGGGCAGGCTCACCGGGACCGGCGTTATGCCCCGGACCGAGCGCGCGGCGCACCGCCTCCAGGGCCCTGGCCGTCTGGCTCTTCACCGTCCCCGGCGAGCAACCCAGAACCTCAGCGCACTGGTCAACGTTCAGGTCGCAGTAAAAGCGCAGCACCAAGGTGGCACGCTGCCGGGCCGGCAGCGCCGCGACCGCCGCCCGCAGGTCGAGCACCACATCGTGGTCCACCGCGGCCGCCGGCGAGTCGCTCACCCTGCCGACCAGACTGACCCGCTTCACCCACAGGGAGCGCCGCTCTTGGATGAACTCGCGGACCAGCACGGTCCTGGCATAGGCGTCGGGGTGGTCGGCCGCCCGGACCCGGCTCCAGCGCACATACAACTTGATGAGCGTGGCCTGCACCAGGTCATCCGCGCGCTGCCAGTCATCGCACAGCACCGCGGCCAGCCGCCGCAGCGACGACATCCTAGCCGCCACATACTCGCAATATTCGGCGTCCCGGCTGAGGCTCACCGCAGGCCACCCTGTGTTGCCTTCACCTGCTTCACACCCATTAGAGGCATGCGGCACCGCGTTCGGTTGTCACGCACGGGGGAATTATGGATACAAGTTTTGCGCGCAGCCGGAGACCAGGAGCCGCAGAGCACTGCACTCCCCGGCGACGGCGAGCCATATGCTCGAATCCACATCTGGCACGCATGCCTAACACAACGTCGCCCAGCCAGTCATCGCGACAGGCCTGGCTTCTTGCAGGAGAACTCGAGCCCGTGCGGATATGGACGATCTGTGCTGCTATGCCTGACCTGATCCACGGCACTAAACAGAGCCCAGAGTCGGCAGGGAGGACGAACGCGCGTCGCAGACGCATGCGTTCCGTGACGGTCGCTGTCTGGCTTGACGGCACTGCAGACGGTCCCGATGGCCGCCATGCTCGCGGAACTGTTGCCGCAGCTGATCATGCGCTATCTCGGTAAGATCAGCTATATCGAAGATCGGGCTTTCCGGGGGCTAGAGGGGCCCTGGGCTTAGCTGTGGCTGTCCAGGAAGCCCTTGCTGCCAGAGCCCGTCAGCCGGGCTCAGTCCCAGCCCGTCCCGGCCCAGTACGCCTGCCCGCTGTCCGCGCAGTGCTGCAAGACGATCCCAGCGATCGCGTGCAGCTCCCAGCCCATCCGGGTCAGGTCCGTCAGGCACAGGTGCCGCGTGGTGTGAGTGGAGAACCGGGGCACCCCGGCCGCCAGCGCGATCCGCCGCACCACCTTCGACCAGGTTCATAGCGTCAGCGGCTCCGCAAGGTTGCGTCGTGACTCCGACAAGAACAAAGACCCCGGGCCCGGCTGAGCGCAGCCCGGTGACGCAAGTACTCCGACAGCAGCACCCCAGTTGGCGCCGAGTACGGCACCATCCGCTCCCGCCGGGTCTTGGTCGTCTCCGCCGGACGGGCCGTGCTGACCTGCTGGGAGCCTGCCAGCCCGGACGATGAACGGGTGCTCAGACGCCTGCGCCTGGTAGGTCTCGGTACCGGCCTGACGGCTGCGGGCTTCAGCGACATCGAGGTCCGGGCACGCTCCGGCTGGCGAGCCGCCGAGCGGTCTATGTGGGAAGAAGCCGCTGCGCTGGCCCCCGGCGATGATCCCGTGCTGCAGGCATTCCACGGCGAAGGCGTGCGCTCCCTCGGCACCTTCAGCCTGATACACCGGGTCATGGCCACCGCGACCGCACCCTGAACGGCGACGCGCCAGACACCCGGCCGCGGGCGTGGCCGACCCACCGGACTGCAGGTCCCGCAGCCGCCTGCGCTGTTGCGGGATCAAGCGCAGGTTGACTCGCGTTCTGCAGATCAGGGCGTTATGCGCGGAGGCTTTCTCCGGATTGACCAGTCAGACGGTCACAACGGCCTGCCGGAGCCCGGCCACGATCCCGATGATGCGGTCGGCCAGGCTGGGGGGAACGCCCAGATCGTCGAGGGTGGCGAGAAGGTGGGCGGCGGTAAGGTCAAAATGGGTGTCACTGATGCTCAGGCCATGGTGGGCCGCGGCAATGTCTGGTCCCCGGTAGCGCCTGGGACCGCCCAGCGCCTCACCGAGGAACGTGGCGAGGTACCGCCGGTGCCGGTCACCGACGCCGCCGGGGAAGAACGGGGCGAGCTCAGGGTCAGCGAGCAGCCGTCTGCAAAAGCCGTCGACGGCAGCGACAAGAGCGGGCCGCCCGCCGATCTCCTCGTAGATGCTGATCGCCTCCACTTCGGCGGGGGCGGAGGCGTTGGGACAGGTGGTCATGGTCATGGCAAGTCTCCTCGTTGAGGTCGTCTACTGTGACGATCCCTCCCCGCAAGCAGTCCGCGCCTGAGCAATGACTACTCATTTTGCGTCGTACGGCGGCACAACTCGCGGGAGAGGCGCAGCGGGTGGCACCAGCCAGAGCCGGGGCTGCCTTGATGACTTGCGGGTGGAAGGAGTTGAACCCAGACTATTCACGGTGAGCGGCATTGCCGGCGTGACGGCGCGCCGAGCCCTCGCTGCTGGTGCTTGTCTGCCCGGGCCGGGCTGACATGCTGGCTGGTGCGGCGATGGCGCTGCAGCGGTGGCCGATCGTTGGCCGGCGGTCGGAACTGGAGGTGTTCGAGCGGGCCCTGGGCTCGGCCGAGCTGGCGGGCCTGGTGATACACGGCCGGGCAGGGGCCGGGAAGACCCGGCTGGCGGATGAGTGCCGCCAGCAGGCGGCGGCCGGCGGTCACCCGACCGAGCGGGTGGCAGGCAGCCGGACTGCCGCGCTGCTGCCCCTCGGTGCCGTGGCCGCGCTGCTGGCCGGAGGGCTCGGCCGCCCCGGCCCCGACGGGCAGGTCCACGCGGTGGCGCTGTTCGAGGAGACCCGCCGCGCCCTGCACGACCGTCACAATGGTCGCCGCCTGGTGACCGTTGCCGATGACGCGGCGCTACTGGATGCCGCGTCACTTGCCCTGCTCGGGTATCTGGCCGCGCAAAAGACGATCTTCTTGATCGCCACAGTGCGGACCGGCGAGCCGGTCCCGGACCTCCTGACCGGCCTGTGGCGGGACGGCCGGGTGGAGCGGGTCGACCTGCGCGACCTCAACCGCGCCCATCTCGATACGCTGCTGCACCTCGCTCTGGGCGGCCCGATCGAGGCTGGCGCGGGGCGGCGGCTCTGGGAGGCCACCCGGGGCAACCCGCTCTACGTGCATGAACTGGTCCTGGGCGCACTTGAATCCGGGGCGCTGGTCGAGCGGTCGGGGGTGTGGCACCTGGAGGATCGGCTGCCGGCCACCACCAGGCTGCTGGATCTGGTCGGGCAGCGGATCGGCGGCCTGTCCGCCGAGGCCCGTTCCGTCGTCGAGCTGCTCGCCCTGTGTCAGCCGGTGGACCTCGGCTATCTCGAGACGATCGCCCCGGCCGGGGTGCTGGAGTCACTGGAACGGGCCGGGCTGGTGACGATCGCCGTCGCCGACGGGGAGGCGCGCCTGGCCCACCCCTTGCACGGCAGGGTGGTCCGCGCCGCCATGCCGAGGCTGCGGGCGCGGGCGATCTTGCTGGCCGAGGCCGGGCGGCTGGAGGCGCTGACCCCGGCGCTCGGGTCGGCGGCGCTGCGGATCGCGGTGTGGCGGCTGGACGCGGGGGGGCGGCCGGACCCAGCTATCTTGGTCCGCGGTGCCCACCTGGCCCGCTACGCGCACGACTTCCGCGTCGTGCGGCGGCTGATCGAGGCGGTGCCCGGCGAGCAGCTGGATGCGGCCGGGGCGCTGCTGCTGGGTGAGGCGCTGTACGAGCTCGGCGTCTTCGACGCCGCCGAGCGGGTCCTCGCGCGCGGGCAGGAGCTGCCGTGCAGCGAGCACGTCGCGCTGCGCCTGGCGGTCACCCGGGCCAAGAACGCCCACTGGGGCTTGTGCCAGCCCGAGGCGGCGCTGGCGATCAACGCCGCCGCCCGGGCGGTCATCACCACCCGGCCGCTCACAGAGGAGCTCATGGCCGACGAGGCCTCCATCTTGATGTTCTCCGGTCACCCCGACCGGGCGCTGGCCGTGCTCGAGCGCATCGCCGGCAGCAACCGGCGGACACGGGTCGTCCGGGCCATCGCCGGGGCGCCCGCACTGGCGGTGACCGGAAGGACCGCCGAAGCGGTGAAAGCCGCCGAGGCCGGCTTCGCCGATCACGCCGCGCTCGGCGACGAGCTGGCCATCGCCCACCCGGCTATGCACCTGGTCAACCAGGTGTTCGCCCTGACCGAGGCAGGCCGGCTCGCGGACGCCGAGCAGCTGGCCCGGGCCGGCGCGGAGATCGTCGCCTCCCACCGGGTGCCCATCGCCCAGATCTTCTTCGCCGCCAATCTCGGGCGGGTGGCCACCCTCCAGGGCCGGGTGGCGACCGCTCGCCGCTATTACGCCGAGGCGGCCGGACTTGCGGAGGCCAACCGGTTCGCCGGCCCGCGGCGCCTCGCCCTCTCGGGCCTGGCCCTGGCCCATGCCATGCTCGGCGAGGCAGACGCCGCCGCCCAGGTGTTGGCCGAGCGCGCCACCGTGCCGGCGTTCGGCTTCCGCGGACCCGAGCAGCAGCTCGCCGACGCGTGGACTGCCATCGCATCGCGGCGGCCGGCGGAGGCGACGGATCTATTCCGGGCTGCCGCCGCGCAGGCTGCTTCGACCGGGCACCGGACCACCGAGTCCTGGATCTGGCACGACCTGATGCGCACCAGCGGGCAGGACACGTCCGCCCGCCTGCGCGAACTGGCCGCCGTGTGTGACTCGCCGCTGATTTCCGCGCGGGCCCGGCATGCTGTCGCCGCCCGGGCTCGCGACGCCGCCGAGCTGGCCGGCGCCGCGGACGACTTCGAGTCCCTGGGGGCAATTCTGCTCGCCGCCGAGGCCGCGGCCGGCGCCGCCGAGGCCTTCAGCCGGGCCGGGGATAAGCGGGCGGCGACCGCGGCGCTGCGCCGCGCGAGCGCGCTCGCCGCCGCCTGCGAAGGCGCCGCCACACCAGGGCTCGTGCATGCCACCGCCGCCGCGGTCCCGCTGTCGGGCCGCGAACGCGAGATCGTGATGCTCGCCGGCACGGGCATGGCCAGCCAGGACATCGCCGACCGCCTCTACCTGTCCGTGCGGACGGTGAACAATCACCTGCAGCACGCCTACACCAAGCTCGGTGTCAGCAGTCGCGCCGGCCTGGCCCACGCCCTGGGGAGCAACTCATGACGCCGGAGCAGATCACCCTGGTGCAGTCGTCGTTCCAGCGCCTCGGCCCCCGGCTGCCGGCCATGGCGACCCGGTTCTACCAGGAGCTGTTCGGGCGAGACCCGGCGCTGCGCCCGCTGTTCACCACCGACCTGGCCAGCCAGGAGGCCAAATTCGCCGACAAGCTCACCGAGATCGTGCGGGCCATGCCCCGCCTCGACGAACTTCTGGCCCACACCCGCGCCCTCGGAGCCCGGCACGTCGGCTACGGGGTACGAGCCGCCGACTACCAGACCGTCGGCAACGCCCTCCTCGCCGCGCTCGCCGCCGTCCTCGGCGACAGCTTCGACGCCCCAACACGCCAGGCCTGGACCCTCGCCTACAACCTCGTCGCCGAGACCATGCTCGAAGGCGCCGCGGCGGCCCGGCCCGTCGGCAGCTGACCGCCGCAGCCGGCCGAGACGCAGATGCTCGCGCCCGAACTGGACGATCTGCACCGACGGCCCGCGTCGCCGGCGCAGTCCTCAGCCGTTCATACTCTGCAAGGCGAGCGCTTGTCGCATACGTTTCCGTGACAGTCGCTGTCCGGCTCCAGACGGTCCCGGTGGCCGCCATGTTCGCGGAACTGCTGCCGCTGCTCATCATGCTCTTCTCGGTGAGATCAGCTATATCGAAGATCGGGCTTCCGGGGGCCAGAGGGGCTTGGCTGTGGTTCCTAGGAAAGCAGAATCGAGTCTGTGTTCGACTGTCTGATTCCTGGGCGCCGGCCGTGAGCTGAAGATCATTCTGGGAGGCAGTCTGGGGGGCAGAATGCCGCCAGCGATGGCTGGCCTGCGCTGGCCTCCGCTAGCGTGAGCCAGCGTTCAGCCTGGTCAGGACCTATATGACGGTTACAGGGCTGTCTGATTGTGGTGATGGTAAGGAGAAGGTCTACGGTTCGATTCCGTAAGGGGGCTCCAGCCAGCTCATGAGCGTTTTTCGCTCATGTATCCGGTGACAATGCAGCCCGGAAGTGCCCCCGGATGCCCCCCAGCGCTGTGCGCGATGGCCCCCAGCGCTTCGCTTGGGACGCTGATCATGGCGGTGACCTGGGATTGCGTGCGCCGGGCGCGGCTGGTGAGCGTTTCCGGTTCCGGAATCCGGCAGCAACCTGGCCTTCATGCCGCGAAGGTAACGATGCTGCCCGAGGGTGGCCCTGGGGCCACTTCGGTTCCGGATCGGGTATCGAAGCGGCCGCATGCGGTGGACAGCCTGCGGCCACCTCGTGATCGTGTCGTGGCACCCAGATCGCGGGCTCCTGCGGCGCTGAGCTTGTGAGTACCGTGACCGGGCTCAGCACAGATCAGGGGCGCCTGCGGATCGCTCGCGGGACAGGCCAGGTGCTGCCGCCTGCGGGGCCCGCCTGCGCCAGGTCGCGCTCCGTGATGGCCACCGGCGTCAGGACACGAACCATACCCGCCGATCTGGTCGGCCGCGAGACTCTGGAGCTTGGCGTTCAGCAGTGCACATATGAGAGTGTTCTGATCGTGTTTTCCTGCGCTGGAGCCCGTGCCTCCGGCGCTGTCAGCCGTGAGCTGGCCGCGAGGAGACGGTTGCATCCAGTCCGGCTGACGGAGGCTCTCGGCCGGGCGCTGGGGGCCGCGTTCTGTGCGGCAGCTGTCCTAACGATCCGCGTGGGCTTGAGCGGATATGGCCCTGGGGTGCAGTATGGGTTCGGCTGCCGCTGGTAGCGCCTTCGGCAATCGCCGGCAGCCGGGCACAACCCTACGTGTCAATTTCCGGAAGCTAGCCCGCGAGTTTCCGCCCGCTGCCTGGGCGGTTCTATTTCCCAAATTCAAGCTGCTTTGATTCTCAAGGTCTAGGAAAGGAGGCCGCGATGCAGCAAACCCGCTGGCACACGAAGGTGGGCATGATCGCCGTTAGTGCCGTTGCCCTTGGCCTGGTAGCCGGCTTCGTGCTGGGCCTGAACTCGGCGGTGGACGCGAGTGCCGGAGGCCAGACGCGCGCGGCGGCGGGCGGCATCCCGCGTGGCTACGCCCGGGTCGATCCGCGGAACCCCGCGCATTCACGGCAGGTTTTCCTGGGACAGCCGCTGAGCGACAACGCGCCCATCTTCCCGGGTGACCCCAAGGTCAAGTGGCAGCTGTGGAACTGCGTAAACGCCCATCCCAGTGTCCCGCGCTGCCACCAGGGATCGGGCTACACACTGGAGCAGATTCAGTCGCTGGGCACCCACACCGGCACGCACATCTCTGCTCCGTGCCACTTCCATGAGAACAAGCCGTGCCTTGACCGCCTGCCCGAGAAATTCTTCGGCCTGCGCCCGCTGATAGTGATCAACGTCAAGCCGCTGATCCTGGCCCGCCACGGCAATGGCGACTTCTTCATCACCGTCCACTACATCCAGAATTGGCTGCGCCGCACCCGGTGCGCGGCGATCCCGCAAAACTCCTACGTGGTGCTCTACACCGGGCTATCCAGCTTCTACCACCTGGGTAACCGGCGAGTGCCCGGCCGGTACAACGACTACTACGATGACGTCCCCGGCTTCAGCGCGACCTCCACCAAGTGGCTGTGGGAGCACGGCGCGATCGGCGTCGGTGCGGACACCTTTGGCCCGGACGCCACCATGGATACCGGCTTCGGCTCCACCACCGAGATCACCGCCCTCGGCGGCATCACGCTGGAGAACATGGGCCCGGGCCTGGCCAGCATGCGGCCCTGCGGCGACTGGATCGAGTTCAACGGCCCGCGGCTGACGAGCACCCCGCACGATCAACTCGGCGGCAGGCTCGACTTCTCCGGTGCCTGGATGGGGATGGACGGCTGGACCCTTCGGAGAACCTCATAGCCAGCCAAGGACCACTCGTCCGCTCACGCGGAAAGCGGCCGCAGCATCTCCCCGGTAACGGGTCGCCTCACCGAACTGTGCCGCAGCCCGGAACTCACCCGAGCCGACGATCTCGACGCTGCGGACCAGCCGCGTCCACAAGCCCGCTCGCAGCCACGATGACAATCCCTCGTCATCTGATGTCACCCAGCATGGCAGCACCTTGATGTGGAAGAGCACGCGTAGCCGATCTGTCCTTCCGGGTGTACTCGACGAGGTCGGCGCGTTGACGTTCAGATGGAACAATCTGTCGCGCAGGCTGGCAACGTCAGGCAGCCCGAAGTTACGCCAGCGCTGGCTGGTGAGGCCGGGAGCTTGCTGGACTGGCCTGGTCCGCGGTTAGGCTACGGGCGTGACGCAGGTTGCGCCTGGCCCGGCCGTGGGTGGGGTGCATGGCTTCACGGTTGCGCTGACTAGCTTCGTGGGCCGGGCGGGCGAGGTGGACGAGGTCGCCGGGCGGCTGGAGGAGTACCGCCTGGTGACGGTGACCGGGCCGGGCGGAGTGGGCAAGACGCGGCTGGCCGCCGAGGCGGCGCGGCGGGTGGCCGGCCGGTTCGCCGATGGGGTGTGGCTGGTGGAGCTGGCCAGCGTGCCGGAGCCGGCGCTGGTGGCGGCGGCTGTCGCGGGGACTTTGGGGCTGCATCTGGCGCCGGGGGCGCCGGTCACGGATTCGCTGATAACGGTGCTGGCGCGCCGGCAGTTGCTGCTGGTGCTGGACAACTGCGAGCATGTCCTGGCGGCGGCGGGTGAGCTGTGCGCCGCGCTGCTGCCGACCGCCGATGATGTGCGCATCCCGGCGACCAGCCGGGAGCCGCTGGGGGTGGCGGAGAGGCCCGCTACCGGCTGGCGCCGCTGGGGCTGCCGGTGCCGGACAACCCGGCGCGGATCTCTGGGTCGGATGCTGTGGTGCTGTTCTGCGACCGGGCCCGCCGCGCCGTCCCCTCAAGACCCCAGAAAGGTAATCAGCCATGCCACCCGTCACGGTCGAGATCGATACCGGCTCCGCCAGCTCCCGGGGACGGCCTCCCGGGCGAACCTGGCTCATCCGGCTCCGGCGAGGACGCCGAATCGTCATCACCACTACCGGCCTGTCCCGCATCAGCGCCCAGCACCTCGCCGAAAAGATCAACAGCCTCCTGGCCGAACCCGAACCCAAAGGGCCTTGACAGGACATAGGGCATCGTTATATATGTCTGCGAGCGTTCAGGGACCGCTGCCGCACTCATACCGCGTAGCAGGCGCCTACCCCGCTGGCCGTAGGCCTCGGGCATGCTGATCAAGGCAGCTCGAAAGGTGAGGTCTGGCAGCAAGCTGGTCGCCGCGGCCCTGCCCGGCCGGCGCTGGATGCGGGTTCACCTCTTCCTGCACATCCGGGCCCTCATGGGAGTAGTTGCGAGGCAGCCCGGGGGCTTAACGGGCCATTTCCGCGACACCCTGCGCCACCGCACACGGTGCGCACAGCCGCACGTCCACGTCGCCTAGCTGCCGGGTCATGACAGCTCTGCCGTCACACACGCCCAGGTCATCTGGGTGTGCCTCGCCGCACGGGCAGTGGCAGCGGCGCCAGTCCCCGGCCAGCGCAGAGCGCCCGGCGTCAATCGCCGCGCGGACAGCCGGATCGAGTTTGCCCAGCGCCTCAGCGGTGGCGGCCGTCACCCGCTGGGCCCACTCGCCCAGCGCGGCTGCGGCAGCCTCCCGGGCAGCGGCGAACTG
>WNFB01003472.1_pt1 | contig 19271 bp, 20 predicted proteins | sample 5400501 | NCBI WGS metagenome assembly WNFB01 (sample SAMN13153341, study PRJNA577476) | soil metagenome | isolation source: 200 cm saprolite under Douglas fir tree site 2 hole 1 | place: USA:California | collected 2015-04-18 | reverse complement strand
CTCGAGCCGGAGATTGGCAGCGTCTCAGGACTGGCCCGCAGGCTGCAATGGATATGGCAACATCCCGCTGAACGTCGGGCGATGGGCACAGCCGCGCGGCAACGCGTGATTTCTCAGTTCACCGACGACCTTATGGCGCGGCGCTACTCCGAGCTTTACGGGCAATTGTTGTCGGGCTGCGAGACGTAAATTGGTTAACGGCGCGAAATAAGATGAATGAACAGCGACACCTTGCCGCCGCAGCGGGACAAGCGGCCAAAAATGATTTCAATCCGCGCAGAATTCAGGCGCAATTTATTGAAGTATTGCGTGAGGCCATTGCGACTCACAAGGCGGCCACGTGAGCATCGCTCGTGTCAGCATCGTCATCGCGCTCCACAGCGGTTGATGCAGATCCAGATAACGCCGGACTGGGAGATGATCGTCGTACAAAGCGATTCTATGGATCAAGGCAACTTCCGATGAATCCTGTTGTTATCGCCCTAGCCAGCAACGAGCGCTATTTTCCGGGGCTTTATTGCGCGGTGGCGAGCGCATTAGGTCATATGGCTACGGGAAGTGCGGTTGATTTGCGAGTGCTCGACGGCGGGATTTCCCAGTCATCTAGGAATACGCTTTCGCGATTGGCTAAGAGGTTTGGAGAATCGGTCCGATTGGAGTTTGTACCGGTGGATGACTCCGTTTTTCGCGGTGCGACGCTTCGGCCGGGCAAATCGCACATGGCTTATTGCCGGATTCTGCTGCCACGGGTGCTTGAAGTATCCCGCTTGATTTATCTTGATTGCGACGTGCTTGTGTTCCGTGATCTTTCGCAGCTTTTTGACCACCCCTTATCGTCCGGCAAAATTCTCGCTGCCGTCCGCGATTCCGAGACTTTGTCACTTGGCGACGACTCCCAGATCGTGACCGATGCCATGAAACTTCCTGCTCAAAGCGCTTACTTCAACTCTGGGGTAATGCTAATGAATCTTGATGAACTTAGGAAACAGAACTTCCTGAAGCGCTCCCTCGAATTTTTGGAAAGCTGGAGTGGGCGCTATCGGTTTCATGACCAGTCGGCCATCAATTTTCTTCTTCACGGGCGGATTGACGCGCTGCCTCAGTATTGGAATCGAGCGTCCTGGCAGTTTGACGAACAGGACGACAATGATTTGGGCTGCGTGCTTCACTACACGCGTTCGGCACCGTGGCTGCGCGAAACACCTGGCCCTGCCCAAGCGTTGTTCGAGCAATTCGCATGGCATACAGGTTTGTCCGTCAATCGGAGGACCACCGAGTTTAAGCACTCTCAACATCAGTGGTTTTGGCGAAACGCACTGGCGCCATTACGAGCCGCGGCGTTCTTTATGGCGTCGATTCTTTACAAGATTTCCAGACGTCGGAAAAAGGCAGCGGATTATCAAGGCGCGGCGCAGTATTGGTTTAATTACGTGCGTAAAGCTCCGAGCCGTCGGCGTATCCAGCGCCGGCGCATCGCCGAAATTCAGAATATGAAATTCGATGCCGCTCTGTTGGAAATGTAACCATGAAAGTCTTGCTGCTGAACACGCATGCATCTGGCGGCAGCTATGAATATGCCGTGCTTCTCTCCGAGGCGCTGCTTAACGATTGAGGCGCCGGAGCTGAATCGCTATAACTGAAGCCGCTTGTTAACTGCTGTGGGATTATTGCTGTCCGTTATGATTACAACGAAGAACCGCGCAGGTGACTTGCGCCGGACGTGCCGGGTCCTGCGACAGTTGAATCCACCGCCATTGGAAGTGCTCATCACGGCCGATGGCTGTACGGATGAGACTGTGGCAATGGTGAAAGCTGAATTGCCGAGCGCAAAGCTAATTGTGAATGAACCAGGGAGAGGTTCCGTCGCCTCGCGTGATCGAATGATGCGCGAGGCGACTGGAGATCTGGTGCTGGCTTTGGATGATGACAGTTATCCGGAGCAGTTGGATTGCATTGCCCGACTCGTCCCAATCTTTGAACTGCGTCCGCAACTTGCGGTCCTGCATTTTCCTCAGCGCACGGATGAATATCCCGAAACGCTTGCGCAGCCGAATTTCGGCCTGGAATATTTAACACGCTCGTTTGCCAATTCCGGAGCGGTTCTGCGGCGGTTAACTTATCTCGAACTGCCGGGCTTTGAATCCCGTTTTTTTCATATGTATGAAGAGCCGGACTACGCGCTCCAGTGTTTTGCGGCGGGTTACGAGGTGCTTTTTTCTCCCTTCGTCACCATCCGTCACCACTACTCCGGCCAGGTTCGCAGCGAAATGCGGAATCATCATCGCCATGCTCGCAACGAATTCTGGGGCGTGCTTCTGCGATGCCCATTTCCGTATGCGGCAGGTGTGGCGCTTTGCCGCGCGCTATCGCAATTTCGGTATGCATGTCAAAGAGGGCTTAGATGGGCGATTCGAGAGCCGGCCTGGTGGTGGCAAGCGGTGGCTGGAGTTCCGTACTGCCTGGCAAAGCGTCATCCAGTTTCGTGGACGAGTTACAAGCTCTGGCTTCGCTTGCCTGAGACTCGCTAATGTGGGTTTGTTCTCAACTCGGCGCGAGGGAGCATTATGCGATTCCGCGGGCGCTGTTTCGGCAAGGTTCACTCGAGCACTTTCTAACGGATGCCTGGGTACCGCCAGACAGCCTGCTTGCCGCTTTGTCGTTGGGCCTGGGCGAACGGTTTCATTTCGATCTGACCGAAGCTCCGGTGCAGGCGTGGAACAGTCGTTTGCTTGCCTTCGAGTTATCCGCTCGATTGAAGCGGCTTTCGGGTTGGCGTTTGATCATCGCCCGCAACCACTGGTTCCAGCGCAGAGTAGCTTCCTTTCTTTCTCGCCATCAACTCTCGACTGTAAATTCTCAACCGGCTCTGTTCAGTTATAGCTACACTGCTCTGGCACCCCTGCGGTTCGCCAAATCGCAAGGTTGGAGGACCGTTCTTGGTCAGATCGATCCGGGACCCTTTGAAGAAGAGGTCGTAGCCGCTGAAGCTGAAAGAGAACCTTCGTTGGCCCCTAATTGGAAACGTGCGCCGGCGGATTACTGGAAGTCGTGGCGGGAGGAATGTGACGTTGCAGATCGGATCATTGTGAATTCGCAATGGTCTTTCGATGCACTGGTCCGAATGGGAATTCCAAAAGAGAAGTTATCAATTCTTCCGTTGGCATTTGAGAATAACTTGCCATCCGTTTTGCCAAAACCATATCCCAAGCGATTTACCTCTACACGCCCGCTTCGTGTTCTCTTTTTAGGCCAGATCAACCTAAGAAAAGGAATCGCTCGACTCCTAAAAGTAGCACGATCATTTCAATCGCAACCGGTAGAGTTCCTGCTGGTTGGTCCTATTCAGATCACCATTCCCGAAGACTTGCGCTGGAATCGAAAAATCCGATGGTTAGGACCGGTCCCGCGGAATAAGGTTCAAAATTATTATGAACAAGCCGATGTCTTCATTTTGCCAACGCTCTCAGATGGTTTCGCGTTGAGCCAACTCGAAGCGATCGCCCATCGGCTTCCGCTGATCGCATCCCGGCGGTGCGGGGAGGTGGTTATTGACCATGTTAACGGTTTGGTCTTGGAAGAGCCGACTGCGGCCGCAATCGAAGAAGCGCTCCAATTCTGTTTGCACAACCCAAATCAGCTCGCGCAATTCTCAAAGAATGCTACGGTGGGTGAGCGTTTCAGCTTATCATGTTTGGGTGCCAACTTATGCACGCATGCATGTTAAGTCATCCATCGCGCCTGTCATGGTAATCTAGTGGATTAGATTGTGAGCTTCGTCACCCTTCTCGTAATACTAAGTCTGTGTCAGATCGCGTGGATTTTGCTCGGGATACGCTGGGTTGCGAGAAAACACGACGAAATACCGCTGTTGATTAGCACCCTTCTTTTCTATGTTTTTACTTTCCGATTTTGGGCTCTGCTCCAAGGGTGGGTTTCACCGGTAGACCTTGGTAATTTCGGCTTTGATCCAATTGATCCTAAAGGTGCGTTGGACGTACAGGCCATCGCGACTCTCGCGGAAACCGTGTTGCTCTCTGTCTACATGTTGGCGCAAAGGCGCCGGATTGACGTCCCAGATAAGCTCGCCTCACCGGAGTTGTTGGACTGGCTCAAACCGCGCGTTGCCGCGCTTGGTGTAATCTGCGTTCTTCTCTCCTTACTAGCGCGGCGGTCCGTCGGAGCCCAGATGGCTTCCGGGAAGTCGCTGGGATTTGAGGTGAGTAGCTATGTGAGTCTGTTCTCGTTGAGCTTGGTGGGCGTTGCCATTCTTGTAGCGGCGCTTTGGAAAAGCCGAGCATTCCGCCCGGGAGGGGAAAGATTTGGAGCCGCGCTTCTTTTTGTCGCGATCATTTATCTCACATTCCAACCGTCGATGCGTTTCCAGTTTCTCGGCTGGTGTGTAGCGGTGACAATCATCTTCTCCTCGGGCCAATCTTTCGTGCGTCGCGGTCAGGTGTTAGCGATTGGACTAGTTGGCGCTGTGGGCCTATTTGCGGTGGCGGGCACGCTTCGCACCACTGAAGATCCGACAGTGGAACTTGAACAAAGCGCCTGGGAAAGGCTCGCCTTTGCCCAGGATGCCAACATGCTCGATGGTTTTGTGCTTCTCCGGCAGGTCTATCCCCGGCTGCTCGGCTACAGTTACGGCCGCGAACATCTCGAAATCTTCGAGCGTCCCATCCCACGCGCATGGTGGCCCGACAAGCCAGTGGGCGGCTATATGAACAAGCTAGGTATTATCACAGCAGACAGCGGGTTCACGCTCGGAATTTCTCCGAGTCTCTTTGGTTCGTTTTATCAGGAAGGCGGAGTGGTTGGGGTCGTGCTTTTGTCTATCATCTACGGATTCGGTTTTGGCCGCCTCGTTTCTTTCAGCACACGTATTGTTCCTCTGACAGGTCTCTTGCTTCGCGGCATTCTTGCCGCCGCTATAGTTCCATTGCTGCGCGGCGGTGATCTTCCTGGCATTTATGCGTGGTTCGGAATGTCTTTCTGGCCCTGTCTCCTGCTTCTCTGGTTTCGGCGGCGTGAATTTTTCGCACGAATTCCGTACCTGCAGCAATTTGCTAATGACGTGCCAGTTCGAATGGAACGTGGTAGAAGTGGCGAACACAGTTTGGTGTGAAAAATGGGTCGATCGCAATTCTTTTCGACCGGCTAGGACCTTATCATTGGGCCCGGCTTCAAGCCGCAGCGCGGCGTTTTCGCGTCGTGGCGATCGAAACTTTTGCGATCACGCGCGAGTACCAGTGGGAGAGAATAGAGGAGCCGCGTGCGTTCGACCGAGTAACATTGTTCGATGACGTATCGGATGGTCGTAGTCTAAAGCGCGCGTTACTTCGGCAAAAACTAGCGGAAGCCCTTCGTGAAGCAGATCCCGCAGGAGTGATGATTCCTGGCTGGGCGACGCCGGCGTCGTTACTCGCTTTGGAATGGTGTCTGCGAAATCGACGGCCGGCCGTGGTAATGTCAGAAAGCAATGCATTTGATGAGAAGAGATACGCGTTGGCAGAGTTAATTAAGGGGATTGTTGTTTCGTTGTTTTCCGCCGGGCTGGCCGGTGGCCAGTTACAACGAGAATATTTGATTACTCTCGGGTTACCGAGCAATCGTGTTTTTACTGGCTATGACGTGGTGGACAACGAGTATTTCGCCACTAACGCGGCACACGTTCGCGAAAACCAGGCGGCATTCAGGAGAGAATTGAACCTGCCGGAAAATTACTTTCTCGCGTCAGCCCGGTTTGTGCCGAAGAAAAATCTGCGAAGACTAATAGAAGGTTTTGCTTTCTATCGAAATTTAGCAGGGCCGAACCACTGGAAGCTTGTTTTACTTGGAGATGGACCGCTTCGACCAGAGCTCGTGACACTGCGCCGTAAACTCGATTTGGATAACGATATTCTGATGCGAGGATTCATCCAATATCGAGACCTTCCAGCATACTATGCGCTGGCTGACGTGTTCGTGCACGCGAGCACGACAGAACAGTGGGGTCTTGTGGTTAATGAAGCCATGGCAACAGGCTTGCCTCTAATCGTTTCGAATCGATGCGGCTGTGTGCCTGATCTTTTGGCTGAAGGTAAAAACGGATTTACGTTTAATCCCGAATCTGTCGAAGACCTCGGTAAGTTGATGGTGGACATGTCGCGTCTGTCTGACCGGCGCCTCGAAGAAATGCGAGGAGAAAGCCGGCGTATCGTTGCAGGTTTTACACCGACACATTTCGCGACAGCAGCACAGCACGCGATCGACGTTGCGAAAGCTCCTCCGATATATAGGGCTACTCCCTTCTCATCGCTTCTATTAAAAGCGCTGATTTACCGATGAGTTTCAAGGTGTCAGTGGTCGCGCCTTACCTGTCGCGGCGCGGAGGAGGATTGATGGATTGCGTGCGAAATCTCTCGCGCTTCTTGGAAAACGAGCACCAGGTTCACGTCGATATCATAGGTGTGGAAGATGAATTCACTGCGGAAGACCGGGCACTATGGGAGGGATTACCTGTTCATCTCGTAGCATCGAAACATGCCGCGTTTCGCTATGCTCCGGAACTATCGCATCAGCTTTTATCTCTGACACCCAACCTTGTCCACACGCACGGTATTTGGACCTATCTCTCAGTAGCCACGGTTCGGTGGTCCAGATCTAACGGTGGCGTCACGCCGCGGCCTTACGTGGTTTCGACACACGGAATGCTCGATCCGTGGGCCTTGCATAATTCGCGCTGGAAAAAAATCATCGCAGGTTTTGCTTTTGAACGGCGGCACCTGGAGAATGCCGCCTGTATCCATGCGATCAATCAGGCAGAAGCGGCAGCCGTCCGAGCGTTCGGCTTAAGAAATCCTATTTGCATTATTCCGAACGGAGTTGAATTACCCGCGAGCAACGCGGTTCATCGGACGCCGCCTTGGACCGCCAATGTAATTAGCGACCGCAAAGTGTTACTTTATTTGGGGCGCCTGCATCCGAAAAAAGGCTTGAGCATTCTTCTTCGCGGATGGAAGGAAGCGCTCAAACACAAGAAAGACTGGATTCTGGTCATCGCCGGTTGGGATCAAGGCGGACATCGACGACAACTGGAGCAACTCACTCGTGAATTGAAGATTACCGATTCCGTGCAGTTTACAGGTCCGCTCTTTGGAAAGGCGCGCGACACTGCCTATCAAAATGCTGACGCTTTCGTACTGCCGTCGCTCAGCGAAGGGCAGCCTCTCGTTGTTCTCGAGGCATGGTCACACGCGCGTCCAGTGATAATGACACCTGAATGCAATCTCCCAGAGGGTTTCGAAAAGGGGGCGGCGATTCGGATGAGTGCCACAGTGGGAGGAGTCGCCGGGGCGTTAGGAAAATTGTTCGCGTTGCAAAAGCCGGCGCTTGAAGAAATGGGCCGTCGCGGTCGCGACCTTGTGACAAAGAATTTCTCGTGGTCACAAATCGCATCGCAGATGTTTGCCGTGTATACATGGCTGCTCGGACGCTCGGGCCCACCAGATTGTGTGCGGTTTGATTGAGTTTAAGAATGCGCGTGCGCTTACTGCTGAAAACTCGAAAGAGCTTACTGTTAGGGTCACAAGCGCACGGCTGAGGTTTGAAAGCGGAGAACAGCGGTCGGAAGTCGGAGGATCGTAGCACGGCACTTCAGCGCGCAGCCCTCGGCATTCCGAGGGATAAGGCTTGAATCCTGATCACAAATCATGTCAGATCGTCAGAAATTAAGCTTCTGGCCCAGCTCAGGAAATCGCACGTTTATGTTCGCTCGACCATGGCAAAATCCGCCTCAATCGAAATTGTTGGTTGACGATTTGATTGAGCCGCCGGTTTGGGAAGCACCTGCGTCCGCTTTAGATAGCACCGACAAAAAATCGCGAGGAACTTTAAGGAGCATCAGAAACCACGATTGGGTTACGGGCGTACTCTACATGCTTTGCGACACCGCTTGTTGGGTGGTGCTTTATGGGATTGTCGGTTACGTTCGCCGCGACCAATTCTTTGTCAGTCCCTTCGAGTTCCTGGTTGTTGATTGCGTAGTGCTCGCCGTCATTCTACAGGCACTCTACATTATCGGCGGTTACAACCGAAATACCGAAATGCGAGGTCTGATCTACACGACCGAGCATATTCTTGCCGTCGCAGCAGCGGCAGCGATCAGTTCACTGTTAATTTATTCAGCGGCGACGTTCGACGCCGAAATGAAGCCCAGCCGTGGTGTGCTGTTGATCAGTTTCATCCTTTTTCTCCCGATATCCCTTGCTTATCGGCGATTTTTTCGGCAGCTCATTGCAACTTCGGCTGCGCAGCGAACATTCCTCGTAATCGGAAGCGGTGAGCTTGCGACGCGTTTCTATGAGGTTTACAAAAAGTCGCCGAACCAACAGCAACTGGAATTCGTAGACAACGATGTTGTGCGTGTAGGAGCTACAATCGCAGGCGATGGCTCCCCAATCGTTCAAGGCGGGATTGCGGCCAGGCTTGCGCAACTTGATGGACGTTGCAGTGGGGTGATTTTAGCAGAGAGCATCGATCGGCTTGGACCGGAATTGCTCGCGCGGTTAGTGCGAATTCAATTTCAGTGTACGCGCGTTTATACCGTCGAATCATTTCACGAGGCGCACTGGCGTCATGTGCCAACGCACACGATTGATCCGCTCTGGCCGCTACAGACGGGTTTCCAATTGACGCGCATTTCGCCATATCATTACCTAAAGCGTCTCTGCGATTTGATTTTTTCGGTCGTTCTCCTTCTGATTTTCGCGCCGCTTTTTCCGTTAATTCTTTTATTGATTTGGATGGAGAGCGGCCGTCCTGCAATCTTTCGGCAATCGCGTGTCGGGCGCGAAGGTCGTATCTTTACGGCATACAAGTTTCGCACGATGTTCATGCGTGACCTGAACGAGGATACGACCGATCTCTACACGCGGAACGACGATCCGCGCGTGACCCGCGCTGGGCGCTGGCTGCGGAAACTGCGGCTCGATGAGTTGCCGCAACTTTGGAATGTCCTCAAGGGCGACATGAGCCTGATTGGTCCACGCGCGGAATGGATCAGGTGCTCTGAACAGTATGAGAAGAGGATACCGTTTTATCATTTCCGGCATTTGGTGAAGCCAGGGATCACCGGGTGGGCGCAGGTGAATTATCCTTACGGCGAAAGCGATGAAGACACGGGCGAAAAACTTCAGTACGATCTCTATTATATCCGGCATTACTCACTGAAGCTCGATGCGATGATCGTGTTGAAAACAGTGCATACGATGCTCTTCGGCAAAGGGCGGTAAAGCAAATTCGACGTTCGGAGTTCGAAATTCGGAATGTCTATCGTTCGTGATGCAGCGCGCTGGATTTTTTTGGCCGCGCTTATCTACGCTCCATGGGCCTACGGCGGCACAACATCGACGAGCATCCAGATAATTAACTGGCTGCTGCTGCTCGCGTTCATTCTTTGGATCGTCGAGTTGCTGGTTAGGTGGCGAAGGCCAAGGTTTCCGCGCCTTTTGCTTTTTCTAACGTGCGCCCTGATCACGATCGGCGGATGGATGGCCCTCAACGCGATTTCGATCTACGACTCGGATTTTTATGTTTTTGTGCCGCTGCGCAATTTCGCGTCGCACCTGACTGGTTCGGTTGATTACGCCATTAGCGCCGCTTGGATGTTGCGAGGGGCACTGCTGCTTTGCGCAATTTTGTTCGTTGTCGATGTTTCACAGAGCAGTCGCTGGTTGCTTCGTTTGTGGTACACGATTGGCCTTGCCGGCGGGACAATCGCGTTTGTCGGTTTGCTGCAAAAAGCGACCGGTGCACAGATGATTTTCTGGCAGACAGCACCTGTCTGGGGGGCAAAGACTTTTTTTGCGACCTATTATTATCACGGAAATGCTGGAGCATATTTGAACTTGGTCTGGCCGTTAACCGCAGGTCTCGCCGTACGCGCTTTTACGAAACCCTCCCATCCCGGAATGCGGGCATTGTGGGTGAGCGTGCTTATTCTGACTCTTGCCGCAGTTCTCGCCAACACATCGCGAATGGCTCAACTGATCGCGCTTTTGTTGTTAATCGCCCTTTGCGTACAACTTGGACCGGCGCTTCTGCGAAAAGTTTCGCACGGCGAAAAAAATATCGCCCTCGCCGGTGTGATCGCGATTCTCTTGACTCTGTTCGCGCTTGGACAGGCGACCCATCTTGAGCAACCACTCAACCGCTGGCAATCGGTGACTAAACGGATTTCAAGCGACGCCCGTTGGCAGGCGTCGCGCGTCGCCATAGGCGCGCTGCGCGACGTTGGATTTTTCGGGTTCGGGCCGGGAACCTTTCGTGTTGTCTTTCCGTCTTACAACAACGTGGCGAATAAACCCGCTCCGGGCACGTGGAGATTCTTGCACGAAGACTATTTGCAGACTGTGCTGGAGTGGGGCTGGGTTGGGAGCAGCGTATGGGCACTGCTGTTCGTCGGAGGCATCGCGATCGGGATTCGCAGCTATAAAAAATCCGCGGCGCAAGGCTGGGCGCCGCGGAGACGATTGCTTCAACCGTTTGTTATTGCTGCGCTGATCGGGGTCGCGCTGCATGGCTTGGTTGATTTTCCATTCCAGATCGCCTCCATCCAACTTTATGTAGCGACGTATCTTGGACTTTGCTGGGGAAGCAGCGTTTGGCAGGGGGGAGGAGCCAGGGGGCGGCGGTCAACACGCCAAGAAACGAAAGCGAAATGACCTGCGACCTGTTTCTACCTTACTACTAAAGACCACAAGTTTACGATGCGCCGTTATCTTTGTGTTCGGGCCTTGATCGACGCTCATAGCTGCGCGAATACGACCCTTCGCCGACGCCGTAGCCATGCGAAGCATAATAGTAATAATAGCCGACGCCGCGACCGCGCCGCAATCGATTCAGCACCAAACCGGCCGGACGAATCCCCGACTTTGCTAGTAAGGAAATTGCGCGACGAACGACTTGGCGGGGCGTTTTCGCCGCCTGAAGCACAAAGCACACGGTCTGCACGTATGGCATCATGAGTAGTGTGTCACTAACTGCGAGCACCGGTGCGCTGTCGATCACCACTCGATCAAAAAGCCTCGCCGCCTCAGCGACTAACTGACCAAAGGAAGAACCAGCCAGAATCTCGGCTGGATTGGGCGCGCGTCGTCCTCCTGCAAGTACCGACAGTTGCCCTCCCATCATCGTTTGAATTTTTCCGGTTACGGCAACATCGTCGCTGACGATATCAATTTCTCCGGCGGGAATCGAACGCACGGCTGAAGTAAGATCTGTTTTACCCACTAGGCAATCCATCACCCCAGCGCCACTATCCTCGGCAAAATTATTTTTTTTCATGGCTTCCGGGAAACGGAAGATTCTATGCAGGGTGGGCCGGCGCAGGTCTCCGTCGATGAGAAGAACGCGATAACCTTGTTGGGCGAGTGCGAGCGAATAATTCGCGCTTGTGAAGCTTTTTCCTTCACTGGGAAGAGCGCTAGTAAAGAGTGAAACCTTGCGTTCTACTTCCGGGCCCAACAGTGAAAGCGAGGCGCGCAAATTGCGAAAAGCTTCCGCGGCTGGACTTTCGGGGGTTTCCACAACAACGCGGTATTTCGAACTTCCGAAAGATCTCCTTCGCCGCTTTGACCGAGTCACGGCGCCTTCGTCAGTGGTTTCTGGAACAGCTGCGAAAACGGGCAGTCCAAGCGTCGCTTCTGCTTGATCCACGGTCTTGATAGAGCGATCAAGCATGTCAGCGCCGAGCACAAAGGCGAGTCCAGCGGCCAACCCACCGAGCAGACCCAGGGCAATCGCCTTAGTGGGGTTTGGACTAACAGGTGAATTTGGAAGAGGGGAATGCTCGATGACACTAACCGCATTCATCTTCAGGTCTTTTGTTAAACTTGTCTCTTTGATCTGGCGGAGGACACTTTCGTAAAGCGCACGATCGGTCTCGGCTTGCCGCGCTAACTCCTGGTATCCGATGGCTGCGCGGTTTAACGCGACGGCCACGCCCTGCTGGTCTTGCAGTACTCCCTGCAAGCTTGCTTCGGTGGCCTTGATCGCCTCAATCGAATTACGCAGAATCTCAGGTTGCGCCATGACCGCTTGACGCAGCTTTTCCTTCGCTTCTGCCAGAGCGGCTCTGGCTGCCATCATCCTGGGATGTTTTTCCTTATATCGTAAAGCTAAAGTGGCAATTTCTGCTTCTACTTGCGTAACGCTCTGTCGCGATTCGTTCACCAATGCTGAGGACGAAATACTCGGAACCGCCAGCAAAGCGTCGATATTTTCGCCTGCCTGCTCGATTTGCTGGAGCTCGCCTTCAAGACGAATCTGGTCGGCTTTGGCTGCTGTCAATTTGGTGTTGAGTTCCTGCAGCTTGTCCTCGACCACTCCACCGCGGGCTCCACCAGCTCCCGCGCCGGATCCCGTCTGCGAACCGGTCGCGACGGTGCCGCCGCCAAGTTGCAAGGCGTCGGGTGTTTTCGCCTTGTATTCAGCAACGGCCGCCTCGCTTTTTTGGAGATTGACCTTCAGTCGTTCTTCCTCCTCCAGCAAATAACGCAATGCATCCTGATTAAACGAAGCGCGGCGCTCGATCGAATTGCGGATGTACTCGCGGCCGATCGCTTCGGCGAGGCGCTGTGCCATGGCTGGATCGCGGTTTGTTACGTACACATCAACCAGGCGTGTGCCGCGTCGAATCACCGGCGTTACCATGCCCTTAATGGCACGACCCAACGCTTCTTCGAGCGGCGTAAAAGTCGTCACCCCACTGGCATTGTCCATCTTGTTCTGGGTGGGCGATGCGAGCGGCCGCGGCGTCGCTTTGGCTGCATCACGGCCCGTGATATTTTGGCCAAGGAGCGCGCGTCCGCCATCTTCGGCCAGGCCTTCGGAGCGGATGACCCGCGCAAGAAGAGTTTCGTTGGTGAGGTTTTGCTCGATTGTGCGCATTGCTTCCTGACTGGCCAGAAACATCGAACCCATACGCGAAGCCGATTCTTCCGCCGGGACGACCCTTGGTTCCTGAAACTCAACTTCCAGCACCGTGTGTCCCTGATAGAGCTTCGGCGTTCGCGCGAGGTAACCAAGCGCGAGAAACAGACCGGCCAGAACACAAAGCGCGACGATCCAGATTTTCTCGATGAGCGAATGCCAGAGTCGCCGAAAATCGAATCCGCTCTTCAGACCTGCGAATTCTTCCGGCAAATGCGGTAACGCCCTGTTGCCCAGATTCGGGACAGTTGCGGCTGTTGCTTCAAACGAGGATGGGTTAACCACGAGAAGAATTTTTCGCTCGAGCGGGATTCTACATGCTAGCAGTCCGCTCGGAAAGGCGCAGTTGCAAAAACTTTTCTGTTAAAAAATGCTTTCCCCGACGGTAACTGTATCGCCTGGCTGGACGAGGAAACTTCCGCCGCTCCCCTTTACCATACGCTTCGCGTTAACTTTAAAAATCTGATCACCCCCTGCTGCGTTATGACGCCGTACGCTCACTCTCTCCGGGGCGGCGATGCGGGTGTAGCCTCCTGCCATGGCGATCGCTTCCAATAAGTCGATACCGCCGGGGCTCTCATCCGGCATGTCAAAACTGCCCGGGTGATTTACCTGACCCAAAATCGAGAAGCGCCGCTTCGCATAACCAATGAGCATAACATTTCGCCTTCGCCGTTTAATCGCCCATTGGTGCGCAGATCGTTTTCTCCGTAAACCTCGACTGCCACCTGGTCATTCGGGGTCAAAATGTACCCAGCGGGAGCGCTAACGCCAGTGTTTGGCAACGGTGCGGAACTAACAGGCGGCAATGTGGATGTCGATACGGAGGGCTGTGACGTGACGGGGCCTCGAGAGGTTTGCGCGAACACGAGGCCCGGGAGCAATGAAAATGCGACCGCAGCCATCAACCGCCGCCAGCGTGCTCCAACTCGGAGGCGATTCAAACCCTCGCTAAAATCTAACCGTCGCCCGAACGCCGACCTGATTATCATAGAAACTGAAAGAATCTAACGAACTAAAGTCCTCGCGGTGCAGGTAATAGGCGCCGACACTGAAATGTCTGTTTATTAACACATCAACAGAAGGTTCAACAAAATAGTAGTTATCGTCCCGCGTTGCATCCACTCCATTGGCGGTAGCGAAATAATCGGCGTTCTCATACCCGGCGGAGAGCCCGAGGTAAAAACGTTGGAGCAAACGCTGCTGAATACGAAGCACGACGTTCGTTGCAGCGAAATCTTGATTTTGGAAAAATCCAGACGCAAGCATACTCCGATTCGCCGCCAGGGTGATCGTCGTGCCGTCAAACGGGCGGTAGATGCCGCCGATTTCAAAGACCGGCGTAGTGCGCTCGCTCCGGTTGCTGTCGAATTCACGGAACTCAACACCTACGGAAGCGTAGAAGTTCAATTTGCCTGTTGCCTCATAGCTGAGGCGCACGTTCACTTGCGCGAAGGGTTGATCCGGATTCCCCTCGCCGACCTGCATAATGCCGCCGGTGCCGCCGATGCCGACCACCACCTTTGGCGTCCACTTATAATTAATGTAAAGACCACCCGAAAAAGTTTCGGAATTGATGAAATTGTCACGATAGTCATAAATCGAAGCGTCAAATTCGCCGCTTAAAAATACTTTTTCAGTGAGGTCATAATATGCTCTGACACGGCTAACATAGAGATTCAGCTCCGTCCGCGCGCTCACGTCGATATTTGCAAACTGTCCGGTCGTGTCGATCAGGCTGTTAAGGTTCGCGTTTTTGAGTATGTCCACGTCCTGGCTGAAAAAGAGCCTCAACCGGCTGAATTGATGCCCACCCTCGAGGTGGATCAGATGGTCAACATCATCCTGATTGGAATGATCGACAAACAGGAGAATACTCGGCATGTAATCCAGACGGATATAGTTCGTCCCGCGCCCCTCCATGTCGCCGAACCCAAGAGTGAGGCGGGGCTCAATAGCGAAATAGTAATCGGATACCCGGTTCGTATGACTGATAAAGATGTTGTCGTCGTAAACCCCCCGAACCGTCAGCCCCAGCTCGTAGTGAAAACGACGCGGTTCCCCTGAGGGCACGTTCCCACCACCGAGTGCGCCGCCCTTCGAGTCGGACACGCTAACGGGATATGGCAACGAGGGAGGCGGTGGAGCGGCATTAGTCTCCGCCACCGTGTAATCGGTCGAAGAAGGCTGTAGCGGCTCCTCCTGAACAGGATCTTGCCCTCGCGCAGCAAGAGTGCATGCAATAAAAATTCCCGTGATCAGCCCGAGGCGGACACCGGTCGGCGAAGCGAACTTTCCGCTACCGGTTGGTGTGGAAAATGGACAAGAGTATGGTCGCATTGCGGCGAAGTTAGTGTCCTCGCAAAAACCGGTCAATACAAATTCTCGTTTTAAACGGCCTCGTTAGAACGGATGTTGATTCTGCCAAACAGACTGCAACTCATGCAACAGATTTCCAATTTCGAGCGAATCTGCGACATCGATTTGCGCCGCCGCATCGTCGGCGGCAGCGATGGGTTCAGTACGACTCGATGGCCATTGTTGAGAGTAGCCGGCACCGATTGCGACCGGCGGACGCGCGCTCCACGATGCGTAGACGTTGCCTCCCACGCAGGTCAGGCGGGTTCTTGTTCCGTCACTCTGAACATGAAACAGACAGTCCGAATCTGCCGTAATCGTTACCGATGGCGCATTGATCGCTAGTTGTGATGCGCTTTTATCGCGCCTGCTGAATAGAACAGTGATTTTTCCCCGACTCAATTCTATCCGTGCGCTGCGGCTGCGCATGCCGCCCTCGGTCTGGTTGCCATCCTTCGATATCCTTAATTTTTCAATCTTGATTTCGGAATTACTCGACATTTGTGCCAAGGCTGCGGGAATCAACGCAAGATTGAGCAGCGCGCCATCGGATGTTCGCACGAGATCGCCGTCGCAGATCCGGCTCTCGCGTGTGACCGGCTCAAAATTGTTTTGCTCTGCCGTTCCGAAAATGACAGTCCCTTTGACGGAAAGCACGGTGGCCGCCGTTCGTCGGGTGACGCCTTCCGAGCATCCGTTTGCCAGTCCGCAACAGATTGCGAGCAAAAGAGTAAGTGCCGGAAAACGCATCAACAGTCTATGGTATGTCCGCGACCTAATTGTCCCGTTTTTCGCTTCCAGATTCTAAAAAACCGGACAATTAACTCGCGAGGTCTTCGCGACCTTCGGCGACATAACAATGGGGCTGACAATCTTGCAAGGCCCTCCGGGAACCGCAAAACTTCTTACCTACGATATCTAGTTCATGAGCTGCGAAGCACTCGTCGCTTTTACTACATGCCTGTGACCGGTTACCCGCTCCTAAGAAGACTCCGACACCACCTTCCCCTCAATCCGTAGAAGGAGTGGCCCAGCCCGAAAATCTACTGGGATCTCGTCGCGCAGGCCGCGGACGATCAACCGGCGTGCTATTTCGCGTTTGCCATTCGAACCGATGCGCCTGGCTCTGTCATGCACGAACGGATTCGACGGCTTCTCGAATACCTGCCGAATCACCCCGTCATCCGCCGCAGTCTGAAAGGATGGCGAAACCTCGGAGTCCCTCAGCCGGGTCGTGGGTCAATTTGTAAATATATTATAATTAAGGGCTTACACAATGACACCCAAGCGTCCCAAAGAGCCTGATTTTCATTTTGACGAAATGGTATGGCGGAGTGACTCCGCCATGATCGACCAAGCCATGACGGAATTATCGTCGATTCGAGACGATATCGAGTTTGAGCGAAAGCTGTTCCTGATTCGATTGGCGCGGGTTACTGGGGGACTTGAAAACGAACGACTACTCCATCGGCAAACCCGTCATGTCGGATTGTCCCGAGAGGGTTCGCTCATACTCTGGAATTTGCTCTTTCGGAATCGCCGTCCTAGCAACGATGAATAAGCCTCTCGCAGCGGAATATACGTTCGCCCAATTCTCGCCCCAAAAGTCTCTTAGGGCGCAGCCTAAAACTTCTTCTGTCAGCGGGGGTTCCGTTCTGAATGCTGTCTGTTTGCTATTGGTTTGGGAACTGACAATGGCCGTGATCTTCATTCCGCAAACTTACAAAAGCGCGATCACTTCGTCGAGGCTCCAAACGTGATCGCTAACCCCTGCTTCCATTGCTGGCGTCACGCGCAAACTCTGGTGAATCCGGCAGAAATTGTAATGCACAAATTGGCAGCGACCGGTTCTCTGGTGTCCAATTGGTGCCCCGTTTTTGCCCTCAATGCTTCCCGATCAATGTTTTTGTGTGCGTATTTGTGCGTAACTGAACTTCCAAGCCTCGATTATACGAGGGAAATCGACGTTTTTGAGCCAGCTTCGAGTCCTAGCGAGGCAGCCACTTTCGAACTTATCGATGGCAGCGGTGTCAAGAGTTATCGATCTGATTCCGATCGCCGCGTTTTTTTTGAAAAAAATCCTGCAGCAGCGCTGCACACTCTGCCTGTAGGACACCGCTCGTAACCTGGCAACGATGATTGAGCGCCTTGTGTTGGAGTAAATTCATTACCGTGCCGGCGGCCCCGGCGCGGATATCGGAGCAGCCAAAAATCACCCGCCGGATGCGCGTGTGGATTATCGCGCCCGCGCACATCGGACAAGGTTCCTTTGTCACGTAAAGATCGCAGTCAGTCAGGCGCCAGTCGCCGACAGCGGCCTCAGCCGCGGTCAACGCCAGCATTTCGGCGTGGGCGGTCGCATCTTTGAGCAGCTCGACTTGATTGTACGCGCGCGAGATAATTTTCTCTTCCCGAACAACAACCGCGCCGACTGGAACTTCGTCAGCGGCGCGCGCTTTCGCCGCCAAGCGTAACGCCTCGTGCATGAAGGTTTCGTCCAATTCCATCGTCAACACCGTTTGCCTAACGATCTCGGAAGATCGACATCTTCATCGAAAAGACACGTCCACGCAGCCTTAAGGCAGCGAAGTAAGTGTACTGCAATGAAAAAGCTATTCTTCATCCTAACGATCTTTTCTTTATCACTAACTGGAGCGAATGCGACCGAACAGGAGACAGTGAACCGGTCTGCCAACACGATCAGGGAATTCCGGCACATGCCCGAAAAAGGCATTCCGTCGCGCATTCTCCGAAATGCGCGGGGACTTGCCATCATCAGCGTGCTGAAAGCCGGCTTTATTATTAGCGGAAAGGCTGGCGAAGGCGTGGTGGTGGCGCGAACCGAACATGGTTGGTCGGGCCCGTCGTTCATCGGCACGGGCGGTGCCGGTTGGGGACCGCAAATCGGCGCGCAAGTGACCGATTTTGTGATCGTGCTCAACAACGAACGCGCCGTTCGCGCATTTTCCAAGGGAGGAAACGTGACGCTGGGGGCGGACGCGAGTGTTGCGGCCGGACCCGTGGGACGCGCTGCGGAAGCCGACGTTACTCCGAGGGCGGCAATTTACACTTACAGTAAGACAAAAGGCCTTTTTCTGGGTGCTTCACTGGAAGGCGCCGTTATCGGAACCCGCAAAGACGCGAATGAGCGTTATTATCGACGACAGGTGACTGCTTACGATATTCTGCACCGACGCGTCGCCCCGCCGGCGGGTGCAGCCAATCTGCGAGCTGCTCTTGGCCGCTGAAAAGATCGACAACGACGCGGGCGATTGATCCGACAACGCATCAATCGCCCGCTCTGATAATTTGCTTTACAAGCAAGTCGACGCCCCGGCAGTTTGAGCGGGTGCGCTGGCTCACGACACTTTGTTTTGTGTTTCTTTGGATGCCGACGAGTTGGGCGCAACATCAAGAGCCCAGCTTGGTTGATCGCTTGCTTCGGCCGAATATGGAATTGCACAACAATGCTCAGGGCAAAAAATTCAGCGCTAATTCTGCGGTGATCGAGAGGCGAGGCACGGTTGGCACATTTTCTCTAAAGCCAAACCGGAACGAGAAATCATTTGTGGACATACGCGTGCTCACCACAGCGAAATACCGATCGCGGCCGTTTCATGAAGCCGCCGCGGCCGCTTCCCTTCAAGACCGGAGTGTAAACGCGCCTGCGAGTATATCGACTGCGTCGGTGCGAGGCATTCACGACACGTATGATGCCCACAGCGCGATCAACAGCCGCAGCTTCGCCGATCAGCGTCCATTTCAGGAGAAGGGGAAAAGTCAAAAATCGTTGGATCGGCGGAATCCGCCCCTGACCATTGAGCAAGTGCGCGACCTGCTGAATAAAAATAAATAGCGCGCTCGGCAGTTGCACTATTCCTTAGGGGGTCATGCCACTAGACGAGGCGCTGGCCCTTCTTAGGAAAGGGGCCGCGCAAATC
>WNFB01002927.1_pt1 | contig 19276 bp, 15 predicted proteins | sample 5400501 | NCBI WGS metagenome assembly WNFB01 (sample SAMN13153341, study PRJNA577476) | soil metagenome | isolation source: 200 cm saprolite under Douglas fir tree site 2 hole 1 | place: USA:California | collected 2015-04-18 | reverse complement strand
AATTGAGGCAAAAGCCATCCGATTGCCCAGGCAATTAGATGGATTAGATGGTATAATACTACCAGGTGGTGAAAGCACCACCATCGGCAAATTGATGATGTTGTACGGTCTACTGGAACCGTTACATCAGAAGATTGGCGAAGGTATTCCCATGTGGGGAACGTGTGCGGGCTAGATATTGTTAGCAAGAGAGACGGATAATGCGCTGGAGGGCCAACCATTGTTGGCCTCAATGCACATTCGCGTCCGTCGCAATGCATTTGGCAGTCAGCGGGAAAGTTTTGAGACTGATCTGTCTGTGCCGGTACTAGGAGAAGCGCCATTCCACGCATTCTTCATCAGGGGACCAGCCATTGAGTCGGTTGGACCGGAGGTGGAGACGCTGGCAACGCTCGACGATGGAACCATCGTTGCGGTCCGTGAAGGAACTTTACTTGGCACTGCATTTCACCCGGAGGTTTCAGGGGATTCACGGTTTCATCAGTACTTTCTCCGCATAGTGCAGAGCGTCAAAGGGTAATAGCTGATACGACCTTTCAAGGTATTGTTCGGGCAGACCCCACAGACGCGGGAGTAATGGATGATACGACCGGTACTATACGTTGATCTACCGGGAATCATCTACTCAATTGATCGGCGTGCTCGCAGCAAACAGCACGAGTTAGCAAACTTTGTGTGCTGGCTGGAGCCGGAAGAGAATCGTCTCCCCTTGCCACCCATCCTACGGAATATCTTTCCGCTCAATCCGGCTTCGCGCACCTGGATTTGTGAAGACCACTGGCGCATTCTAGGGTTTGCTCAGGTACAAGAGCGACCGTCGCGTACCATGTGGGATATATCCTACCTGGCCTCTATGGTACAGCGTAATGTCCCCGGAGATGGCGGGGATGGTGTCCTGGCCGCACTGCTTGAGTATATGCTAGAGATGGGGGCAGGGCATGGCATCCTCCGTATTTTTGCTAAGGTTGAGGACGAAATTCCCGAACAGGAGCTATTCCAGCGTGCAGGCTTTCAACGCTATGCCCGCGAGCTGACCTATGTCTTCGATCCCGATAATGGCACGCCCGAAACGTCCTCTCCCAACCTACCCGCACTACGGCGTTGGAACCGCCATCATGTGTGGGGGTTGCATCAACTCTATCGCTCTGTCACGCCACAGCGGGTACAGATGGCAGAGCTATTAGATGATAGCGAAGAATTTGCTAAGCTACACGTCGGGTCACTACGCCCGTTGCCATCTCCCCTTGGGCGGGGAAATGAAAACTACGTGTGTGATGTTGGCGTTCGTTTAGGGGCATGGCTGCGACTTTGCCGGGGTCACGGGTCGGCACCGCACCAGCTCTCTCTTATTGTCCATCCTGAGCATTCTGAGCTTGCCGAACCGCTTTTGCGCTTCGGTATCAGAAGGTTACAGGAAGAAGGTGTAACAACGAGACGCATCTATTGTCAGGTGCGAGAGTACGAGTCGTTTGTAATCGCCGCTCTGCGCAACAGTGGTTTTGAGCAGGCCTCGATCAAGGCCTTGCTTGTGCGTCACATAGCTCTGCTGGCTATGCGCCAACGCACTGTCCCTGCACTGGAGCAACGAGTGGTCTATGGTGTGAAGGGCCTGGGGACGGTCAATTCGCGCCAACAATGAGGTGATAGAACTGCCTATGCAACATGCGATCACTGACGATCTGGAGGCTCTGCTAGCGACACTTCCGCCTGGCATCCACGACGCGGTCAATCGGCTCGAGAACCGAAGCGAACTGCTGGAGATCGTAATGGACCTTGGACGATATGCCGAGGGCCGGTTCCCAGAAGGGGAGGTGATCCTAAGTACAGAGCCAATTTCCAGCGCGGACCTCGAATACGTGGTGCAGCGCATTGGTGAATTTGGCGACGATAACCGTGCCGGTATCGAGCGCACGCTCCACCGCATTAGTGCCCTGCGCAACCGAAAATTTAAAGTTGTCGGCTTGACCTGCCGCATTGGTCGAGCGGTACTCGGCAGTATTGCCCTGATCCGTGATATTGTCGAACAGGGTCAATCCATCTTGATTCTTGGTCGTCCAGGTGTGGGTAAAACCACCCTGCTGCGTGAAATAGCTCGCGTCCTCGCGGACGAAGCCAATAAACGGGTGGTGGTCGTCGACACCTCCAATGAGATCGCGGGTGATGGGGATATTCCCCATCCCGGTATCGGTCGTGCTCGCCGTATGCAGGTGGCCCGCACGGCGGAACAGCACGCGGTGATGATTGAGGCTGTCGAAAACCATATGCCCCAGGTAATCGTCATAGATGAAATTGGAACCGAACTGGAAGCGGCTGCCGCTCGCACCATTGCGGAACGCGGTGTGCAGCTTGTGGCAACGGCTCATGGTAACTCACTTGGCAACTTGCTGGTCAATCCAACGCTCTCCGACCTGGTGGGTGGTATTCAGACTGTGACCCTCGGTGACGAGGAGGCACGGCGGCGTCATACCCAGAAGAGTATTCTGGAGCGCAAAGCTCCACCGACCTTTGATGTGGTGGTTGAACAACAGAGCTGGCAGGAACTGGTTGTACATCGCGATGTTGCCGAAACGGTGGATAGTATGCTTCGAGGACATGCGATTACCGCCGAGGAGCGCACCCGCGATGAAGAGACGGGACGTGTCACTGTGCATCGTGTTTCCGCAGGTGGTATGGAAGTACCGACCTGGGGCGTCGGCAGCTTTGGCGGCCCCGTTGATCCACGGCAGGGCGGTCATGGCGGCAGCTTTGAGCGTTCCGGGCGGGGCGGCAATAACGGCGGTGAATGGAGTCAGTTTCGCCAGATGGGACAGGGACAACAGGGTTTCCGTAACGGCGGAAGTGACGGGGGCGGCGAACGCTTGCGCAGTCGCAGTCAGAGCCAACCACAGACGCAATTCCAGGCATTAGCACCTACCGGCACATCACCGGCAGATGTTGAGCACCAGCGTTCCACCACCTTGCTGACGGCTGAACGTGTAGCACGACCGGAGGGGATTTATACCCCTGTTGAGGTAGAAACGCCGGTGTCGATCATGAAGACGCTGCGGGTCTATCCGTTCGGAGTGAACCGCGACCGCCTGACCGAATCGGCTCGCCAACTGCGCGTGCCCATTATCGTGACCAACAATCAGGGTGATGCCGACGCGGTGATTACGCTGAAAAATTACTATCGCCGCCAACCGGAGAGGTTGCAGCAAGCGGAGCAGGACCGCAAGTTGATTATCATCCTGAAAAACAATACTGTTGCTCAGATGCAGCACGCCCTTGCCCACATCTTCGACATTCCCACGGGAGATGCACCCCCCGATGACGAAGATGAGGCAGAGGGTGAAGATAGAGAGACGGATGACTCAACCACGCGAGCATTGTTAGAGACGGAGGACGCCATTCATCAAGTTCTGAATAAGGGCTTGACGACGGCTGAGCTGGCTCCCGCCAATGCCTATATCCGCAGGTTGCAACACCAGATGGCGACGCGCTATAACCTGATCTCCCGCAGCAGGGGGAAGGAGCCGTATCGAAGAGTGAAAATCTTCCGTACGCGGGATTAGGAAAAATTGTAGATAGTGAACGAGAAAGCACAACGATTGAAGCGTTTGACTCTGTCAAACGCTTCAATCGTTGTGCTTTCTCGTTCACTATCTACATTCTCCGCCTGGGCCAGGAGGGGCGGGACAGGCCCCGCCGCGACTGCGGTTGAACGGCAGGCTCCAAAGGCTGCTCGTTGGCATGGGTCATTTCCCAGGTGGAGGTGAAGAAAAGTATCCATCCCCATAGGAGCAGTGGCAGGCCTACGGTCACAAGCGCCTGTCCTGGCCAGGTGGGCTGCCAGAGCCAGAAGTAATAACTTCCCAGGGCGCCCACGGCAAGTAACATGGCCAGCATAATGGTGCGGCGGCTGGTAGAACAGAGGGCCAGCACGAGGGGTAAGATGGCAAACCACGGCCAGTAGGCAGGCATAAATATGAGCAGGGCAAGCGAGACCCAACTACTGAACACCACCACGAGTTCAACGTTGTCCGACAACCAGGTGCCAAGCAGCAGCAGGACACCAACAGTGATAGCGGCAAAGATGATCCAGTGGCCAGGGACGATCAGCCAGGACAGGGCCGGAGGTAGCCTTAAGGGCAATGTGAGCAGTGCAGCATCGAGCGAATTGATGGCGTTAGCTTGTAAGAAAGTTTGCCGCATACTGGTGAGTAAGCCTGTTGTACCCCAACTTTGCCAGTAGGGCGCATAGGCCAGCACGACGACTACGCCAGAAATAGCGGTTACAGCTAGCCACCAGAGAATACGCCGGCCTAATCTCAGTGTGCGAGCCTCTTTCCCCAATAAGCGGAAAAAGAGGGGTAGCAGCAGGAGAAACAACATATTGATGAGCATGGCCAGAAGCATCAATACCCAGCCGAGTATGGGCGATTTGCGTTGAAAGAAGATAATCGCCAGCAAAATGAAGAGTACAATCACCGTCTCCTGGTGCATTCCAGAGATGCTCAGCAGCAGCACCAGCGGATTCCAGCCATAGAGCAGTGTGGCGGAAACGCGGGTCTCGGGTTTCAGCTTTGCCAGCACCACCCAGACGAGCACGGTATCGATGAGATGTGCTGCCAGGCCAATTGAGCGAAAACCTAGCATAATATTGGCAACACTATTGCGCGCCAGCAGTACTACAGGAATACTGAGATCGATCCAGACCGGGCCGGAGGTAGTCAAGCCGGGTAAGGGTATGCCCTTTACAATGCCGTTTTGTAACAGGTCATGTGGATAGGCTGTGAGAGAGGCTACAAATGGGTTCACATGGTAGACCGTCACCAGCCGCCCATAGAGGCCGTAGAGAAAGATGCCCTGCGACATCACAGGAGGGGCAAAGAAACAGGTTATACTGAAGATCAGGGTCAGGATGGTGATCGTAGTGAAGAGTACGCGGATACCGGTACGCGAGAGCCGTTCTCGCACTACACGGCTGCCTGTGCGGCTTGCGATGAGCATGATTACAAAAGCCAGAGCGAGCAGCACTAGCAGCAAGTTGGCGTTTCCGCCTCCTGTGTTGGAGCCTCCATTGGAGGGATCGAAGATTGGGACGTGGGACAGTATTTGTGCCACGGCGGGAAATGTTGTTGTCCAGTAGAGCCGCGGCAGCCAGGGAAAGAGGCCGATCAAGGCCTGTTTAGCAGCATCGTTTTTAGGCGTGGCTCCTGCAAGCAGAGGATAGAGTGCTAGCAAGAGTGCTTCTAACAGTGTTCCTAAGCCGAGGAGTTGTAGGAACGCACGTCTAGCAGGATGCGGTCGTTTCCCGGCAGGGTGTCGCGGCATTTGTGGTTCTTCTGGATAGTGCTGTGGATGCGCGACGATGGGTGCCGTTGGTAATGTAGCACCGGGAAGTGCGGGTTGCGTTCTCCCTGTGCGTATCGAGTAGGGACCTCGATCTCTATTTGGACGCTGCATATGTTTCACCAACCAAGTAGTACCAGATTTTGCATGTCAGCTATTGGTTACAGTATGAGACATTCGTACATTGGTGTCAATAAATCTTCACCTATCGCTACAGAGCTTATGAATCCGTGGGAGCAATACCCGCGTACACGTTGCGGCTGGCCACAAATAGCCCTTTTGTACAGTTTGTGTGTTTTGCGTGCGTCGGCGCGCACGCAAAACACACAAACTGTAATACCACGGGTGGTCGCCGCAGGCGACCACCCTGTACGCGGGTATTGCCAATACAGTATGAATTATCCTGGCACCCACAAGAGGTGCCAGGATAATTCACAATTTCCGCTTTTCCGATGTATGAAAAGAATAGGAGTTTGAAGTTAGTGACGACTCCCCTGCCTCAAGGCGGGAGCTTCTACGGACTTTCACCGATGGCATGTCGCCCCATACCGGTATCGTTCAGTTTCATTCACACGGGCGGGCGTTACTCACAGACCCGTGTATCGAATGGCACGATTGGGAACACGCTAGTGCTTTTACCCAGGCGAGCGATTTAGCCTGGAACCCGCGAAACACTATTAGCTTCTTAACGTGCAAAAGAACTGAATTGAGTCTATCAGAGAGTAGAACGTTTGTCAACAGGCTTGAGTGCATCCCATTCAGGCCCTAAAAAAGGAACGGCCATTCATCCCCACATGAATGACGGGGCTTTCTGGCCAAATTTGTGTAAACCTTAGCTCTATTGTCAGGCATAGCAAAGAATGCTATAATAGCGGGGTGTTTTGAGTACTCCACTACCATCGTGGGACAATACACGCTGAGGCCGCTAAAATGCAGCGGCATCTGTTTAAAATGCATCGGCTACATGTCGATGTTCCACCTGCTCTGGCAGTCGCTTTATGACCACGGAGAGGGCGCGATAAATCGGGCCCCTACGCGAGAAGCTTTATGACTATGGTGAGGGCGCGATAAATCGGGCCCCTACGCGAGAAGCTTTATGACCACGGAGAGGGCGCGATAAATCGGGCCCCTACGCGAGAAGCGGTAAATCTGATCAGATGCATACCCAAAGGAAGGAGGTGGCTTCGTGAGGCGAGATTACGAACTTGGATTCATTCTCAATCCCGAAGTCAGCGAAGAGCAAACACGGACAATTTTAGACCGTGTCGAACATGTCGTTGCGAATTATAACGGCCAGGTTGTCAGGGTAAACCAATGGGGGCGTCGTCGCCTGGGATACCCCATTCAACACCACCGCGACGGTTTTTATGTATTCATTGATATGATTCTGGCCCCTGAGACGGTGATCGAACTCGATCGTACACTCAAGGTTTCTGAAGAGGTTCTGCGGCACTTAATCAAGAGGCGCGATCCTAAGACGGTCCAGAAAGAGCGCGAGGCTCGTGCCGCCGCGGCAGCCGCACCTCCACCTCCGATCACTGATGCAGAGCCACAGGACGAGATTGCAGCACCTGCTGACGAGGATTTAGCCAGCGAGGAAGCAGAACTCCCTCCCGGTCTATCTGCGGAGGAAATCGAGGACGTGCCACCGGCTATTGAGGACCCCATAGAAGCCTAGATAGTTGAGATACGTTTGGGTAGGATCGTCTAATCTCTGCGGTAGAGAAGAGTTGAGGCAGTGATTATCAGGTCGAAAGGATTTTGAATCATGAACAAAATTATGTTGATCGGAAATCTCGGAAAAGATCCCGAGATGAACTACACGCCCAGCGGCACGGCAGTCACGAAGTTTTCACTCGCTGTGAACCGTTACAAGAAGTCAAGTACCGGTGAGCGGCAGGAAGAGACTGAGTGGTTTAATATCGTCGCCTGGGACAAACTCGCAGAGACATGTAATACTTATCTGCATAAAGGCTCCAAAGTCTTTATCGAGGGGCGTGTCTCACAGCGCAAGTACACCGATAAAAATGGTATCGAGCGTTACGCCTTCGATGTCATCGCCAATGACATGGAGATGCTCACCCCTAAGTCGGCGCAAGGCAGTAGTTCAGACAGCTTCTTAGCAGGTAATGACGATTCCGACCCTCTTGGAGATTTAGGAGATCATCCCTTCTAATTCTATGTAGGGATTGAAGGGTTGCGGTCAACTTCGGGTTGGCCGAGGATTGAAACAAACAGGAGAACAGTCGGTGCAAAGACGAACTGAAGGTGCCCCACGTCGCGAGCGACGCGAGGGCGGGCGAGGCGAGCGCACTTCTCGCCGCAAAATATGCCAGTTTTGCCACGATCATGTACGCGAGATCGATTACAAGGATGCCAGCCGTTTCTTGAAACGCTACATCTCTGATCGTGGTAAAATCGAACCCCGCCGCAAGACGGGGACATGCGCTAAACATCAACGCCGCTTGAGCGTGGCACTCAAAGAGGCGAGACATATGGCACTGCTCCCCTACACTGCAGAGCACATGCGTGGAATGCACACGTAGAAGCTACAGCCCCAGGGTACCCGTAAAGGTATCCTATAGGCGTCAAGTTAACGGGGGTGGCGTTTTCCCGTAGGGGCGGGGGTAGGGTTGGGTGGAGTGGGGACGCTTGCGTCGCCCTGGGGTGGGGCGGTTCTCATGCCACCAGGACGAGGGCGACGCAAGCGTCCCCACCGCCCTTTCCCACCACCCCCGCCCTCTACGGACCCGCTGTCCATGGTAGGGGTGGAGCGAGCCAGCAAAGTATTGAGCGCGAGGGAGTAGTACTACCAATCATGAATAGTCAAACAGCACGTCGTCCTGATAACAAACGATCAGCACGCTCGAACAATAAGGCGAGGAAATACTCGAAGCAGACAGCACGCTTTGAAGGAAAAAGGGATGGGAAGCCTCTTATTTTTGGATGGGGAGGCCATCTTTCACACAACCAGAAAGTGAAGATCCAACGCCGTGCTGCCTGGATTACCGCCGTCGGCATTGGGTTGCTTATGGTTTTTGTCCTCGTTGGCTTCTGGCTTAACATCAATGTGATTACGCCGGGCTTACCAATCACCAGCGTCAATGGTCATCAAATTCCCCAGTCACTCTATCGCAAGATGGTCGCTTTTAAGACAGAGCTTGCGCAAAACGCGCTGTATGGGCCAAATGGCCTGACCGCACAAAGAGATAGCCTGCGCAAGCAGGTTGCCGCCCAGCAAAGCACTATCGATAAAACAACAAAACAGATTACTGATCTGAATACGCAGCTCAAGGCATTAAAGGCTGGCCCAAGCCCAGAGCGTACCAGCCTGACGAGCCAGATAGCGGCGGCAAAGGCACAACTGGCGCAAGAACAGGGAACATTTGCTACCATCAACCAGCAATATACCAATTTGACCCAGACCACTATTGTGCAAGCCCAACAAAACTTTAGTCAATCACAGGTTGGCAATGAGAGCGTTTCCTGGCTCCAGAATGACGAACTTATCCGTGAATGGCTTGCGACCCAAAGTAGCGCGGTCCAGGCAAAGATTAACCCATCTTCCAGCGCAGTGGGCCGTGCTCTCAATGACTTTAAGGCCAATATTCCCAAGACAAGCAGCTACAGTACGTTTCTGAGCAAGGATGGTGTCAGTGATGATGATATGCAGGCGATGATGACGATTACGCTCCGTCGCGATAACATGCAGGCATACCTGGCAACTCTGGAAGTGTCGCCAGCATACCAGGTGCTGGCCCGCATGATGACGATCGACACATTGGCTCATGCAAAGAATTTTCTCAATCAGCTCAAGCACGGTGGGGACTTTGGAAAGATTGCCAAAGCGAGTTCGGTCGATGCCCAGACCGCTCCCCAGGGTGGTTCTTTGGGTTGGATGGCAAGAGGCCAATATCCACAAACTTATCAGGCGGCTATTGTAGAGAACTGGATGTTTGATCCTGCTCGCAAATTGAACGAGCTTAGCCCTATTATCACTGAAAATGGCACGTTCCGCATTGTGCAGATTATGAATATTGACCCCGCCCACCCGGTCGATGCCGCGACCTTGCAAACGCTGAAGAATAACGCGCTGTCAAACTGGTTGCTGGAACAGCAGGCACTGCCCAGTACGAAGATTACAGATGTTGACCAGAATAAGCTTCTTGATCCTTTGAACATACCACCCGATCTACCACTGGCCGCTCCGGCTGCAACTCCTCCCGGTGTCGTTCCCCCTAGTGGTCCTTAGTGGCGTTCCTGGATTACCAAAACGTGGCCGCGCGGCATAAGCCATTCTTGGTTTCTAGATTGGCTTGAGAAGCGGAGTTCCAGGGGGCACCCGCCCCCTGGAACTCCAAATTCGGGGTGGCTGATGTTGTCAAGGATTGAAATTGTACATGACTATTCTCGCACCCGGTACAAACACAGAACCCATTCAACAGCTCTTAGAGACTGTTTCCCTCTATCTGCATATCCCCTTTTGCCACACTCGCTGCCACTATTGCGATTTCAATACCTATGCCGGCATTCTCCCACTGCGCGAGCCGTATGTACGCGCATTACTTAGCGAGATAGCACTGGCGGGGAGATTGGCGCAGCTGCCCTATGGCAAAGTACGGCGTTCTCGCACGATCTTTTTTGGCGGTGGTACACCTAGCCTGCTGAGCGTGTCACAGATCACACGCATGCTGGATGCCTGCTACAGTAACTTCGCGGTCGATCAAGGTGCTGAGATTACCCTGGAGGCTAATCCTGGCACGCTGAACCAGGAACAGCTTACAGGTTTACGGGCTGCCGGTATCAATCGCTTGAGTATGGGCGCACAAAGCTTTGATGCAGAACTTCTGAAAACCCTGGGGCGTATCCATTCGCCGAAAGATATTACCCAGGCCGTGTATTATGCGCGGGCTGCAGGTTTTCATTCGATCAATATCGATTTTATGTTTGGCTTGCCTGGACAAACTATGCGTCACTGGCGCGAGACATTGGATAGAGCATTGGATCTCCATCCTGAACATCTTTCACTCTACTCTTTGATTGTGGAAGAAGGCACACCTTTTTATACCTGGGCGCACGAAGGACGTATTGTTCCTGGCGATGAAGACCTGTGTGCCGACATGTATGAATACGCTGATGAGCGGCTGCTGGCTGCCGGCTATGAGAACTATGAGATTTCAAACTGGTCGCTGCCTGGACATCAATCTCGCCATAACCTGACCTACTGGCAGAATCTTCCCTATCTAGGGATGGGGGCCGGAGCCTATTCCAGCTTTGCAGGAAGACGCTTCTCTGATGTACGAGACCCACTCGAATATATGCGCCTGCTCGATGCAGGACAATGGCCTGAAGCTGAAAGCGAGACGGTAGAACGGACACAGGCCATGTCGGAGACGGCTTTCCTGGCACTGCGTACTGCGATGGGTTTGCACCTGCCCACCTTTGAGCAGCGTTTCGCTGAACCGTTTGGGCGGTTTGTGGGAGACCGCCTGCACTTAGTGGAAGAGGCAGGGCTTTTGGAACAGGAGCACGATTGGCTGCGCCTGAGCAAGCGAGGTCGCCTGCTCGGTAACGCAGTTTTTCTCAGATTACTTCCTGATTAACGAATAGGTAAAGGATAGACATGTGGAGTTAGCATCTCAAACAGCAAGACTATGGGATGTATATGGCATACTCCCTGATGCAGAATTTCAGCGATGCACGAAAGCAGGAATAGAGCCTATTCACGCTCAGTTGCTCCACAATCGAGGCATCACTACGCCAGAAGCCATGCGCACGTTTCTTGACGCTCGCTATGATCAGTCACCTGACCCGCTCACATTGATTGATATGGATAAAGCACTCGAACGCATTCAACGCGCACTTGCCAGTAGAGAGCATATTACCGTGTATGGTGACTACGACGCCGATGGCGTCACCTCTTCGGCCCTGCTGACGCGCGCCTTGCGGTCGCTCAAACAGCCAGAGGCGATACTTGACTTTCACATCCCAAGCCGTTTACACGATGGCTGTGGTCTCAATCTCAAAGCGATTGACCAGCTCAAAGAGCGGGGCACCTCGCTGATTATCACCACAGACTGTGCTAGCTCGGATGTAGAGCAGGTAGAGTATGCAAATAAGCTGGGTATCGACGTTATCATCACCGATCACCACCGCCCACCGGAGCGGCTGCCCGATGCATATGCCATGATTAACCCCTGGCGGCCAGATTGTACTTATGGGGAACGGTATCTTTGCGGCGTGGGTATCGCCTTTAAGCTGGCGCAGGCCCTCTTCCGTGCCTATCAACGCCCTCTAGAGGAAGAACTGGCTCTTCTGGAGCTGGTGACGATTGGAACCATTGCTGATGTCGCGCCTCTGCTCGGCGAAAACCATATGCTTGTGCGCCTGGGATTGCAAAAGCTGAATCAAACACAGAAGCCTGGCCTGCTGGCACTGATGCGAAAGGCTAACCTGCAGCCCGGTAGAATCCGCGAGCGAGACATTTCCTATGCCCTGGCACCGCGCATTAATGCTGCTGGCCGTATGAAGGATGCCAGTATTGCCTTCAAACTCTTGACGACGGAAGACAAGGATGAAGCCATACGCTATGTCGAAGAATTGGAACAACTCAACCTGTCGCGACAGCAACAAACAGAAGAACTGATGAAAAGTGTCCGCACAGAGGCCCAACTGCGGCCCGATGATACAATAGTATTGGTCAGCGGCGATAACTGGCCCGAAGGCATCATTGGCCTGGTGGCTGGCAAATTGTCCGAAGAAATTAATCGTCCCGTTCTGGTGTTGAGTAAAGGCCTGGAGTTTAGTCGTGGCTCGGCACGCAGCCAGAAAGGACTCAACATTATCGACGCGCTGCATGACTGCGCGGATATCCTGGTGCGCTATGGAGGTCACGCGCAGGCAGCCGGTTTTACCATCGCCAATAGCTCCATTGAGAAACTGCGCGAACACCTGCTGCGTTGGAATGGCATGGCGGAGGATGGGCAGCACATGGCGGAGGCAAGCGCCGCCACTACTATACTGCGAGGAACGGCGATGCCCGATCAGATAGGTGTGGTGATAGAGCAAGAGAACGCGGCACTGCCCGCAAACAGCCATATGGTCGATCTCGTCTTCACCAAACTGGAGCGTCTCAATTACCACATGTACAGTAAGATACGGGAAATCGGCCCATTCGGAGCGGCCAATCCTGAACCTGTTTTTAAGATAGAGGGCTTGCGTATTCTTAGTCGCTGGTCAAGCGGCTTTGATGGACGCAATCTGCGCCTGCTTCTGGGGACTGGGCTAGGTGCTGGCAACATTCAGTTCAAAGCGACGCTCATGCGAGGAGGAGCGCAACTTACATCGTTTGATAGAAATCAGATAGTCAATGTGATCTTTTGCCTTGAGCCTGCCTGGAGTCCTGTAGATGAGGCGAACAAGCAGGAGGTGTGGTTGAAGATACTACAGATGGAAATAGTGAAGCGGGCATAACAAAAAGATCTTGTTGCTGGGAAAATGGGCAAATGCTCTGCATTTGCCCATTTTCCCAGCAACAAGATCTTTTTGTTATGGATATACTCCACGGATTTCGGTTGCTTCTGCTACGCGAGTAACGGCGAGGAGATAGGCACCCATGCGCAGGTTGGTCTCAGTCTGCAAGGCCTTCTGACGGGTAGACTGGTAGGCCCGTGTCATTATCGATTCCAGTCGAACGTTGATCTCGTGTTCCGCCCAGAAGAAACGTTGCAGGTCTTGCACCCACTCGAAGTAACTGACTGTGACGCCTCCAGCATTGGCCAGGATATCCGGCACGATGGTTACGCCCTTATCATTGAGGATATGATCTGCCTCTGGTGTAGTAGGGCCGTTGGCGGCCTCAATAATCAGGCGAGCCTTTACCTGGGCAGCATTTTTTCTGGTCAGCTGATTCTCTAGAGCGGCAGGCACCAGCACATCACATGGAAGTGTGAGCAGTTCTGCGTTTGTAACCGGTTCTGTATTGTGCAGTCCTTTCAAGGTGCCGTGTTCCTTGGAATAGTGCAGTGCCTGGTGTACATCGATGCCATGGGGGTTATAGACACCGCCTTTGATGTCGCTCAATCCCACGACCTTACAACCCAGCTCGTGGAGCAAACGGGCGGAGATACTCCCCACGTTGCCAAAGCCCTGCACCACAACACTACATTCTTCTGGCTTCATCTCAAGATCAAGCATGGCATCGCGTGTCACAAACTGCACGCCGCGTGCAGTCGCCTCGAGACGGCCTTCGCTGCCGCCGATTGCCAGAGGCTTTCCAGTAATTACGGCTGGTACCGAATAGCCCTGGTGCATAGAAAAGGTATCCATCATCCACGCCATGATCTGCGGATTGGTATTCATGTCTGGGGCGGGAATGTCGCTATTGGGGCCAATCAAAATAGAGATTTCGGTGGCATAGCGACGCGAGAGGCGTTCAAGCTCCGTACGGGACAGTTTGTGAGGATCGCAGATGACGCCGCCCTTGGCTCCTCCAAATGGGATATTGACAACAGCGCATTTCCAGGTCATCCACATTGCCAGGGCGCGCACTTCATCGAGTGAGACTTCGGGGCTAAAACGAATGCCGCCTTTCGCGGGGCCGCGATTGATGTTGTGCTGGACCCGGTACCCCGTGAACATCTCCACATCGCCATTGTCCATACGCACAGGAAAATTGACGATAAGTTCCCGTTTGGGTTTACGTAAAATAGCTCGCAAGGCTTGCGAGAGTCCCAGACGGTCGGCAGCGTCATCAAATTGCGAAACCGCCACCTCATAGGGGCTAATCATATCAATAGCCACGTCGAAGAACCTCCTTAGTGTTTGACCTGTCGTAGGTCATATATGCAACATTGCACTACGAAGCACCGTTGCCCGTAGACTACCTGGCACAGGTAGACTGCGGGGGTAGCCCTACGGGGGTAGCCCTACGGGGGTAGACTGCGGGCAACCCGTGCGGAACTAAAATAGCTATACATGAAAGCCCGCCGGAAGTCAGGCGGGCCTTCAGCTTAATATGTCATCCAAAGTATATCACCTCATGAAGGCGGCTTTCAAGGTCTCTACAGGGCGAGGACAAGCCATCGCCCCTACTATGTCCTTCCCGTTACCCACATTTTTCGTAAACATCCAACTGAGCGATGTGGGCGGGCATGGCGGAGGCAAGCGCCGCCACTACTATACACGTTATGCCCGTCATACGCGTATATAGTAGTGGCGGCGCTTGCCTCCGCCATGCCAGGCTCCACCACAGATGTAGCCCTTTGCATCTGTCATCAAGGACCATCGCGCTTCACAAGCGGCTTCACAACTTTTGGGTAAGGGGAAGTGTATAGTAGTGGCGGCGCTTGCCTCCGCCATGCCAGGCCCAACCGCATCTGCCGCACTTTGCATGTGTCATCAAGTGTCGTTGTCCTCTTTCAAAACAGTATATGAATTCATCCAAAAATGAGCTTCCTACAGATGAGTATTGAACCTGTGGCGGAGGCGATCTGGGCTATGGCGCAGGCAAGGGCTGCGCCGGTTACTCCCCAGAAGGCGATCAAGGGGACGGCCAGCACGATGTTCAAGAAGGCCGCGGCTGTGCCGAGCCGTATCTGAGTGCGTTTGCGATCACCATTGGCGAGATGCGTCAGGCTGACCGCCGAAATACTGCCAAATGCCGCGGAAACGAGTAGAATACGCAGCGGTGTGACGACGGGCAGGTAGGCATTGCCAAAGCAGAAGGAGATGATCGCTGGACAGAACAGTATGGCGCACAGGCATAAGGGGATGGCTAAAAGAGCGATAGAGCGGGATGTTTTGGTGAAGGCATCGCTGGCACTGGTATAGCGTTGGCTCGGCACATAGCGCAAGAGCAGAGGGAGCAGGCAGGTGGAGAGCAGCGTAGGAGAGATGTCGATGAACGCTGTACTAATGATGGTACTCAGCGCGTAATACCCCATCTCAGCCGTACTATGCCCGCGCGCAAGTAGAAGCAGCTCGCTGCGTTGCCAGACAATCACATCCAACGTGAAGAGCAACAGAGAATTGTTCAAGCCTCGTGTGAGGCGATCTTTCAACGTTGGCCCTGGGGGCGTAGCCTCTCTGATTGGCAATAGGCGCACAATGCAGATCAGGGCTATAGCAAGGGTAAGCGTACTTGCTACGGCTGAAATAAGCAGAAATATTTCAACCTGGTTGCTTTGTAACTGGGTGACCGTAGAAGCAGGTGTGACTGATGTGGCCATTGTGATAATGCTTATTATCACCAGCAGCACTGTAGTAACTGCACCGAACAGGTGAATAGCACCCAGGAGATCAAAACGGCGTAGGCTGCGCAAGGTGATGCTTGCCACACCACTCAATAAAAGTGGGAGGGCAGATAGGCCCGCCAGGAGCAGCAGGAGGATAGGCGCATTCCCTCCAAAGAACCAGGACAGGGGAAAGGCCAGCAATATATAAACCACGCAATAGAGCAGGATACTGCGGTACTGTCTCTGCCACACAAATGAGAAGATGCCAGCCGCTATACGTGGCTCCTCACGCCCCTGTATCCCGGCAATGTAACGACGTGTCTGCGAGGACATGCCTACCCCAATTGCAGGCACGGCAACGGTTGCCAGCCAGAGTACAAACATGTAAATGCCAAAAGCTGCCGGGCCTAATGTGCGTGCAATCAGTATCGAGCTAACACAGCTCAGGACAACTGAGCAGGTCGCTGTGCTTAATTGCCAGATCCCTGGGCGTGTGACGCCCGCTTTTGCTGAAATTGCTTGTGAACGTTGTAACAACATCTTCATCCCCTCCACCCAAACCTGGCATACCGCCTTCAATCAATCTCAACCAGGCAGCATCTTCATCCAAAAGAGAGGGCAACAGCTCGGCTTGTATCTCTTCAACTTTTGCGGTGAGTACGCATCCCTCGGACGCACATAAGAACACGCTTCTACCAGGAATCATCGACAACTCCGGTGCTATTGCCGCGCTCCAGCGCATGCTCCACAATATCTCATCCAACTTCTTATCTGACTTCACCCTACTTCATCCTCCCACTATCCACGCCTTTCACTAGTAGGTTTTTTGGAACGCTTTATGAGGATCGCGTAGGGGCGGGAGTGGGGTTGGGAGAGGTGGGGGCCCTTGTGGCCGCCCGCCGGGCCCATTTGGTCTTTCGACCGTGCTCTTCCTGATTACTTCCCCCACCCGCGGGCGGCCACAAGGGCCCCCACACCACATCCTCTCCACTCCCGCCCCTACGCGATGATGTCCCTTTCAAAGCGGTTTCCCAAAAACCTACTAGTGAAAAACCTTCTACGCACGGTAATACCTGTTTTCAAAAATATAACATACGCTGGTGAAATAGAGAGTGACGAGACGGTTGAAAGTAGGTTAACACCCGCTGTAATGCTGTTAAGGATTGAATATTTAGAATATACACTTTTTCTTCACCTATTATTGGCTCTCTTAACCTGATCACAACCGGATTACCAGCAGAAACAAGATGTTGATCCCATACTATTGCAAGTATAGAATTGGAATGAGAGATGGAGTGTGGGGGTTTTTGAGTGGACATAATTCTATGCTAATGTCTGATGAGCATCTCTCTGTTCTGTATATACGGGCAGCGGAAGTGTCATCCGAGATTTTGCTGCGTGGAGCAAGACGTATTGGTCGTAATCTACGTTCTAGCGATACGATCTTCCTTGGTAAGAGAATATGCGCAGTCGTATTGCCTGGAACCACGATTGCAGGCGCACAGGCAGTTGTCCGGCGTGTCTCTGAATTGCTGGTGGATATCGACTATGAGATACAGTTGGTGTATGGTGGAACAGCACTCATGCTGCTGCAACGCCTGCAAGCCGAAGAGGATGTTGTGGTTTTGAACAGGGAGGACGAGCAGGGGCTTCTAGAGCTTGCTGAACTCATGGAGCAAGACAGGGATAGTAGATGCATGTTACCATACCTGGCCTTTCTCTCACATTATCCCTCACATCGTATCCTGCATTTATTCCCCTATGAATTGGCCTGTCAGTACCAATGTGTTCCCGTGGGATTTGAACAAGGGATACTGACAGTCGCCACAAACCAGCCGCTAAATGCTGCCACCATCGCCCATTTACAAGTGGTGACACGGCGCAGCATTTACCTGGTACGTTGCGATACAAGTGTCGTCAGCGATGTATTAAATTACTGGCGGCATCTCTGGCACCCCCAGGAAAAAGGAGTGTATTCATGACAAGGGTAGTGATGATTGGAATTGATGGGTTAGATGCTGATCTCTTGCGGGTGTACGGGCCTTCACTCCCTCACTTACGTCGTCTCATGCTGGAATCGCCATTCCTTGAGCTGAAATCAAGCTTTCCCCCGGAGACCACTTCCGCCTGGGCCAGTATCTATACGGGACTGAATCCTGCCAATCACGGTGTGCTGGATTGGGGCAATTACGCGCATATCCGCTCTCACTGTCATGCTGAGCACAGCGAAGCATCTGCCTCCCCAAAGCTTAAAATACCCTCTAGTGAGACGTTCTGGGATATCGCGGGGAGAGCCGGTAAACGTGTCTGCGTGGTCAACCCCCTTTGTCATCCTGAGTGCAACGAAGGATCTCAGTCCTGGGGAGAGCCGGTCAATGGAGTAATGCTTTCGCTCCCACCCATTATTCCATCTCCCCATCAACTCAAGGATTTTTGTGACTCGCTGCATACCCTTACATGGCAACAGGCGGAACGCGGTCTGGAACTCTACCAGCGCGAGCCGTGGGATATATTTTTCTTACAATTGGATGCACTGGATCATGTACAGCATTACCTCTGGCGCTATAGTGACCCTGGTGATCCCACTTATCCCGGTCGCAACAAACACTCCGGGCGTATCCTGGAGTTCTATCGCCTCTTCGATGCCATTATTGGACGTTTCTGGGCCTTGATTGAAAAAGATAGTGTACTGATGGTGGTCAGTGGGCATGGGCATGGACGGCGTTGTTTGCAATACCTTAACCTCAATGAATGGCTGCGCACTCAGAACTGGTTGACGGCTCGCATGAGGTCTATGCGCCTGCTGGATCGACGCTACATGGTGGAACGCGCCAAACATCGCTCGCTAGAGCTGCTGACGCAACTGCGTTTACAGGATGTCATGCCACATCTTCCTCAATACTTCCCCGACAGGCTTGGATACATCGGCCACGCCGCCTGCTTGATCGATCAGCAGGAGACCATGGCCCAGGTGGCCGAACTGGCGTCTACAAGCCCTTATGGCGGTATTCTCCTCAATCGCGCCTGTATTGAACGCCGTGGGCATGTGTATGAGCATGTGCGAAAAACCCTGCTGCAACGCCTGCTGCAACTGCGCTTGAAAGGACGACCGGTGGTCAACTGGGCGCAGAGCCGTGAGAACGTCTACAAGGGCAAGTACATTGAATGTTATCCCGATATCCTCTTCGAGTTGCGCAACGAATTTGGCGTAAGTGGCAGCATCTATACTCCACTGACATCCAACAACCTGGCACATCAGGCCATTTCAGGCGATCATCGTATGCACGGCGTAGTATTGCTGGGTAATCTACCACCAGGGATACATATCCCGGAGGGTTCCAGAGAACCGACCGTGATGGATGTAGCTCCTACCGTATTATGCCTTATCGAGGTCGCAAGTACCAACCGCGATGGAGAGGCACTCATTCTACCACGAGCCGCTCCGGCCACGCTGCCGCTATCCTGACACATAAAACATGCAGGGCGAGCACAAGGCATCGCCTGCGGGCAAGGGGAGCAGGTCGCCCCTACTATGCAACGCAACAGCCTGCCAAGGCGATTCGTCCATAGTCTTCCCATTACCCAAAAGGTGTGAAGCCGCTTGGGAAGGGAAACGGCACTTGATGACACATACAAAGGGCGGCAGATGTGGTTGGGCCTGGCATGGCGGAGGCAAGCGCCGCCACTCCTATACACGTCGTGCCCGTCGT
>WNFB01001630.1_pt1 | contig 19283 bp, 12 predicted proteins | sample 5400501 | NCBI WGS metagenome assembly WNFB01 (sample SAMN13153341, study PRJNA577476) | soil metagenome | isolation source: 200 cm saprolite under Douglas fir tree site 2 hole 1 | place: USA:California | collected 2015-04-18 | reverse complement strand
ATACCTCAACAAACTACGGGACGCCAGCTACATCTACACACAACTATACACTATTCCCTGTTGCAAGGCAATTCAATGAGAAAAATAGCCCGATGGTAATTCTCACAAAACATTTCAAAGTGACATACATTGACATACCATGAGTCATTTTTCTGCAAAAGCTTGCCCAACAAAAACCTTATGGCGCGAAAACGCGAAAGCGGCATACTCTTTCACGACCGACCTGTATCAAAGGGTATGAGGCATCCAATAATCCACCACCACCTTAGTGACCGCCTGATATTTCTATTATTTATACGTTTAACTTGATACGCACTTCTGCTCTTCCCATGGCGGAAGCGATGGCACAGTCAGGATTCATTTGTAACAATGTGTAGGATCTCACGACAAAGAGGAAGGAAAAAGACTATGTGTATCGTACACATGCGCGTCCAATGTTCAGACACATACTCTGAGGTGCTTGTAGATGAGGTGGAGCATACCGAGCTTACAATCGAGAGCATTGTGGGCACAGTTTTATTGGAGGTTTTCGATACCGTGCTTGTCGAAAATGTAACGGTCCATCGCTGTTCCCAGAAAGCATCGACGGGGATGGAGAGTGAGGGTAGTGCCGGGTGCGAAAACGCTAGGAGATAACCGGCGAGGGGCGTCCAACACCCCCTCGCCTCGTTTCCCAATGAGAGAGCTGTAAGGCCATCTCCAGCATAGGACGTGAGAGAATCAGCTGCATCTAATCTGAAGGAGAAGCCCGAAAGGGGGAGAAGAGAGGATACAGAGGCTGGTCCCTGGCGGATCCAGGGCAGTCCTGGACCCGTCAGGGACCGAAAACCGCAGCCAGCAACCCCTAATCGAAGTGATCTAGTCGCTGGTGAGCGGTGACACGCTATTAACCGATGTCAATGCTGGTGGCAGTGATGCTCCCATCGCTGTTGTGCGTTCCCATGACGTTCATCCGGGTGCCAACTTTGATAGTGCTCACGGCGACAGTCTTGCCAGCCTGGGTGTACTGGGTACTCGCTGTCGTGTGGATCGTGACCGAGCTGCCACTCGACGTTTTGGCCACGATTGTATTGCCATTCACGCTCGACACCGTCAGCATCTCGCACTGACCATGTGCTTGCGGTGTGGCAGCCAGCCCCTGGGCACTATTGAAGTCTCCCTGGGAGACGGCCAGCGTTTGGGAGCCATTGGAGTCTCCCTGGGCGGCGGCTAGCGTTTGGGAGCTACTGCTTCCCTGCGCCAGGGACGCCGCCTGGACCCCGCTGGTTGTCGAGCCCAGGAGCGTGCCTACGCCCAGGGCGAGCATGAAGGCAAAGGCCAGGCCCCCAATCAGGAGCCATCTGCGCCCGCGCTGTTGCGGAGCAGGTGGTTGATCCAACCGGGTCGAGGCCATCTCTTCATCGTTTTTCAAAGGTATACCTCCTTTCTTGGAGTGAACTGGTGCGGCGAATTCGCTCGCCGCAATCACAGTATAAGGCGGGGAGATGTGATGACGATTGGAAGAACATGTGACTTCTCTCATAATGTCGTTTTTGCCAGGCACCGCCGGTTGTTCCGGCAGGTTTTCTAAGGTCCTCATCACCATCACCTTCACGGCAAACGAAAAATGAGCATATATATCTATATAACATGCACAATATAGATGGATTCTCCTCGATAGATTTGATAATAATCTTCATATTCTCCTGTTCCAAACAAGGATTTTCTGCTAGATAGGCATCACATTTGTGCTAAATGCACAAATGTGATGCCTATAGTTTCTCATATTTTATCCGTACCATTCGTCACTGAGAATTTCTATACTTTGGAGAGAGACTGGAGCGGCGGCGATTGCTGCTCAGTCTGGGTAAGTGAACGAGCGGTGCGGCTAAAAGCATGGTAATGGGGCCATACATGTTGTTGTTGTTGTGCATTTTGTGAAAGACACAAAAAGGGAAATTACCATGGCAACTCAAACTGTCAATCAAAAAACATCCACGGACACCGGCATGAAGCCCACGCTGGGACTTACCGGAGTCACCATCAACGCTATGGCGTTAATCGCGCCAGGAGCCTTTCTCTGGACTACCTACCAGTTACAGGCCGCTCCAGGTTCGGCAATGAACATGTGGTTCGCCGTTTTTGTGGCTACCGCTATCGCGCTGTTTACAGCAACGGCCTACGCTACACTTGCCAAACGCTACCCTGAAGCGGGAGCAGGCAGTTCCTACTACTTTGCCGAAGCCTCCGTTCTACAACAAGAGGAGCACAAGCATTTTAAGTTTGCGCGCTTGAGTAAATTCATCGTAGGTTGGGCCTCGCACTTATACTACTGGGTGTATCCTGGCGTGATGGTGGCCTTCATGGGTCTGTTGATTACCTACATCGTGCAAACCTTCGTGCCAAGTTTCGGTACACCTCTACAAGAGGTACTGGTCTGCATGGTTTTTGCCTGTGTCGTCGGTGCTATCGCCTACATCGGAGTGACAGGTTCAACTTTTGCGAATATCGTCATCAATGCTATCCAGATCATCGCGCTGGTGACCTTCTCCGCCCTTGCTATTACCTACCGTTTTACGCATCCTCAAGTTCATTACCTTCATCCCAGTGCCTTGAGTGTGATAACCCCTCATGACCTCAGTGGTCTCATCTTCCAGTCTACTATCGCGATCCTGCTGGTGGTCGGCTTTGAGTCAGCTACGGCACTGGGTGCGGAGGCCAGGAACCCCGGCCGGGACATCCCCCGCGGTGTCCTGCTTTCGCTCGTTATTCAGGCGGTCATCTTCTACTTCCTGGAATACTTTGCCGCGAACTTCTTTATCAACGATGCCTACAAGAACAGTGCGGGCACCGGCTTTGCTGCCGCCTTTAGCTCAGGTGCGCCCATCGGCGACATGGCACAGATTATCGGCAACCAGATGCTGGGAGGCAATGGGACGGCCTTCGCGACGATTATAGCGGCAACAGTGGTTATCGCCCTGATTGGTACGGCTCTCTCCTGCCTCAACACCGGAGTGCGCGTTACCTACGCGATGGGGAAAGACACCGAACTCCCCGTCATCTTCGGCTTCCTGCATGGGAAGTTCCGCACACCGCATGTTGGCGTAATCGTGTTGACGATCTTCTCCGCCGTTATCGGTTCGTATGGGGTACTGAGTATCGACAAGCTGACCCAGGTGACGCTCGTCTCGAATATCGGCACCTTCCTGCTGTACGGTATGACCTGCCTCATCTGTATCGTCGCCTTTGCAGGTGTCAAAAAGCGCAGTCTCTACAACAGCATCATCGCTCCGGTGCTGGGGGCCGTACTCAATGTAGGCATGCTTTGTGGCGTAATCTACTTCGCCATTACCGGCGGCGGCTCTACCCAGGTTGACACCATCATCGCCGGCGCCTTCAGCATAGCCTGGCTGGTTATTGGCTTCGGCTACCTATATGGACGCAAGCTCATATCCGGCATCCCCATATTACACCCGGAGGATCATAAAGAGAAAATGACAGAAGGAGAAAGTGAGGTACCGGCTGGCGTGATGGTGATAGATTAACATCCCAGGTGTCAATACCTGCCTGGCGACCGCAAGGGATCGCCAGGCTCCTGGTGGCTATACCTCTTGTATGCTATACTAGGGGCATAGGACTATGTAGCCTGAGCAGGGAAGAGCACCGGGAATATATGACAATAACATACACACCAGGCGCACGGATCGACCACTACGAAATTATACGTATGCTTGGGCAAGGAGGCATGAACCGTGTCTATCTTGCCCGCGATATCTCCAACCAGCAAGATGTCGTTCTTAAATTCCCCAATGATGATTTAATTGGCAACGTCGCCGTCTTTGAACGCTACAAGCGCGAAGCCGAGATAGGCAGCCGTCTCAACCATCCCAATGTTCAACACCTTCTCAATGTTGATGAAGAGCGGCAAGAACATTACCTGGTGATTGAATATGTGCAGGGCCGCACGCTGCGCAAGCTTCTGGAAGAACACGCCCCCAATCCCCTCCCGCAGTCAGAGGCGATACGCATTATCCTCCAGATTTGTGATGCATTAGCCTACTGTCATGAACACGGCGTCTTTCATCGCGATATCAAACCAGAAAACATCATGATCATGGAGGATGACAATGTCAAAATTATCGATTTTGGGGTCGCATTGCTGGAAGGGGCACGGCGCGTCACCTGGCGCGGCCTATCCGGCACCGTGGGGACGCCGGATTATATGTCCCCCGAACAGTTGCGCGGCGAACGCGGCACCGCCAGCTCTGATATCTATGCCGTTGGTGTTATGCTCTACGAGATGCTCTGCGGGCGTACACCTTTCGAGGGAGAAAATGTGTTCGCGGTGATGAACCAGCATGTCTCGCAAGACCCTCCCTCGATCTTAGAATTCAACCCGGCCCTTTCACCAGCCCTGGCAACCGTTGTTATGCGTGCTATCCGCCGTGACCCAGGCAAGCGCTATGCTTCTATTGAAGATATGGCCCACGATCTCCGCCACCAGGAGGACGTGACGCCTATTCCATATACTCCCGAAAAAGCCCGTCCTGGAGGACGCTACCGGCAAGCAATTTACCTGACCCTGGTCATCATCGCTATCTGCCTCGTCATCATTGCCTTTGGCGTCCTTGCTCAACTGGCACATACCGTCCCGCGGTAATGGCATTTGCAAAATTTTGCTCAAATTCGCCTCTTTCCTTCCTCAAAAAACTCCTTTGCAAAATCTTGTTCAAATCCCGGAGTTATGCTATACTATCCCTAACACATAACGCTGTTTGTTATGCTGCGAGCTTTGCCGCTTCCTCGACTCAATGAAGCCTCAATTGACACCACTTATCCACTGAGTTTGACCCATGGATGTATGGGTACTGCAAATAATGACTTCGACGGGCGTCGTCTGGCCGTCGAAACCAATTGGTTCCAGTGCAGGTGCCTCCTTCAAAATAATGTAGTGACACCCCTTGCGGGTGCCAACTTTGGGAGGACAACTATATGCATGCACACTTTCAAACTGATTCCGCATATCCGCTTTACGATGCTCGCTGGGAGCATGACGCCTGCGGTACCGGCTTTGTCGCCCAGGTCTCCGGCGAGGCCAGCCATATACTGGTACAGACAGCACTTGAAGCATTAGCACATCTCACACACCGGGGCGCGCAAGACGCCGGAACCAGTGATGGCGCAGGTCTACTGACACAGATTCCTAAAACACTGCTTTGTGAAGAACTCCAAAAGCAAAACATTACAGTATCCCATGCCGACGAACTCGCCGTAGGTATGATCTTCTTACCTGCCCAGGATCGCTTCCCTATTGCCAATGTGCAGTGCCGTCACATTGTCGAGCAGGCACTTCACGAAGTGGGGTTGATCCCGCTGACCTGGCGCAATCCACCGATCGATTACACCATTCTCTGCCCAGGCACACAGGCAACTGCGCCCAGTATTGCCCAGATACTCCTGAAATGTCCCCAACATTTCACCATCAAACAGTATGATCGAACCCTCTATCTTGCCCGGCGTTTGATTGAGCAGCGTTTACAGCAGTCACACATAAAGGACTGCTACATCGCCTCACTGTCACGCACAACCGTTGTCTACAAGGGCCTGTTGTCTCCCTCCGAGCTGCCGCGCTTCTACCTTGACCTGGCCGACCCGCGCTACACCAGCGCTTTTGCCATCTTCCACCAGCGATACAGTACCAATACCTTCCCCTCGTGGTTGCTAGCACAGCCCATGCGTTTCCTGGCACATAATGGGGAGATTAACACTCTTCAAGGGAACCGCATCTGGATGCAGGCACGCGAAGGCAGCATGTATTCTCCACTATGGGGAAGCAAGCTGCAAAACCTTTTCCCCATCATTCAAGCGGACGGAAGTGATTCCGCGAATCTGGACAATGTACTGGAACTGCTCGCACAATCCGGTCGCGATTTATTGCACAGTATGCAGATGCTCATCCCTCCGGCATGGGAGCAGGATGCTGAAATGGCGAGCGAGCAACGCGCCTGGTGCGAATATCACGCGGGCCTGGTAGAACCGTGGGACGGTCCAGCTGCCCTCGTCTTCAGCGATGGCCGTTTTGTTGGTGCCGTGCTGGATCGCAATGGACTTCGCCCGGCGCGCTATACTCTCACCTCTCATGGACTGCTCATTCTTGCCTCCGAGGCTGGAGTTATCGCCTCCGATGCCCACGATGTCGTCGAGAAGGGCCGACTGGGGCCGGGTGAGATGATCGCCGTGGATATCAAGCATGGTGTGCTGTTACGCAATAGCGAGATCAAGGCGGTACTCGCGCAACAGCAGCCATACCAGCAATGGTTAGATCAATACCTTGTGCGCCTGGAAGATATCCATACCACTGCGACCGCGAGGGGCATGGCACCCCTTGTGGGTGCCACTACATCTCATGGTCCCCTTGATAGAAATGTAGGGACACCCCTCCTGCTCCCCTCCTGCTCCCCTTGCCCGCAGGCAATGCCCGCAGGCAATGTGGGTGTCATAGGGGACGGGTTCCATGATCCCTTGCGGTCGCCACGTGGGGTGCTTACGGATATTCTCCCACCTCCAACTTCCCCTTCTAATACAACACTCGACACACTCGATCTGTTTTCCCGCCAGCAACTCTTCGGCTACACCCATGAAGATGTTGAACTCGTGCTGCGTTCTATGCTCACCGAGAACAAAGAACCGGTATGGAGTATGGGTGATGATACTCCCCTGGCTGCCCTTTCAGTTCAGTCTCGTTCTTTCTCCGATTACTTTCACCAACGCTTTGCCCAGGTAACCAATCCTCCCATCGATCCATTGCGCGAGCGAGGCGTGATGTCGCTCGGCTGCTATCTTGGCCGTCGTCAGAACTTCCTTACCGAGACAGCACTACACGCCCGACTGCTCCATCTGGAGACACCTCTACTTACCGAAGCTCAACTGGAAACCATACGTAACCTGAAAGTCAACGGCTTCCGCTCTCGCACGCTCCATGCCACTTTTGAGAGTGCTGCCGGACCACCGGCACTTGAGGCCGCTCTCAATCGGATAGAGAGTGAAGCTGTATCTGCCGTTGCCGATGGTATAACTTTGCTTATCGTAAGCGATCGCAGTGCCAGCCCCGCGCTTGCGCCCATACCGATGCTCCTGGCCATCGGGGCCATCCACCAGGCTTTGATTCGGAACGGGCTGCGCACATATACTTCGCTGATCTGTGAAACTGCTGCTGCCTGGGATGTTCACCAGGTCGCTCTCCTGCTCGGCTACGGAGCCGAGGCCATTGCGCCCTACCTGGCCCTGGCAAGCGTATCCGCCCTGGCAGGAGAGCGGCACCTGGAGCATCTGACCAGTGAGCAAGCAGAAGAACGCTATCTCCAGGTCATTGAAGCGGGTCTGCTCAAAGTGATGGCACGCATGGGTATCTCGACGCTGCGCAATATCATTGGCGCGGGTCAATTCGAGGTAGTCGGTTTGCACCCGCACTTGCTTAAACGCTGTTTCGCAGACTCTGCTGCTCATCCAGGCAAAATCACGTATACCGGCATTGCCGAACAAGTGATCGAGCGTTGCCAGGCATTACAGAAGGCAGAAGCGACGCAAGTGGGGCAAGAGAAGGCTGCATCGAACGGGCGGCGGCGCAAACTGCATGACATCGGAAGCTATCGTTTCCGCCGCGACGCCGAATATCATGCCTTTAACCCGCTGCTCGTGCGAGCCTTGCAGAAAGCCGCGCAGAGCGGCGAAAGCGACGACTACCAGCACTTCACCGCCCTGGTCTACCAGCGACCGCCAACCACGCTGCGCGACCAGCTAGCATTTGTGCCAACCACTCCTATTCCCCTTGAGCAGGTTGAGCCAATGGAAGGCATCCGCGCCCGCTTTATCGCCTCGGCTATGTCCGTCGGTGCCCTCAGCCCTGAGACGCATCGTACCATCGCCGCTGCCATGAACAGCATCGGCAGTCGCAACAATACCGGCGAGGGGGGAGAAGACCCCAACTGGTACCACGAGGATATCGATGGCTACCCGGTCAGCAGCAAGATCAAACAGGTGGCCTCGGCTCGCTTTGGTGTGACGACAGAGTACCTGGTACGCGCCGAGGAGTTGGAGATCAAGATGGCACAGGGCTCAAAACCCGGCGAAGGGGGGCAGTTGCCACCCGCCAAGGTTACGCCCTTCATCGCCAAACTGCGCCATACCGCACCGCATATCGCGCTGATCTCTCCGCCGCCGCATCACGACATCTACAGCATCGAAGACCTGGCCCAGTTGATCTATGACCTGCGACAGGTCAATCCCCAGGCACGTATCGGCGTCAAGCTGGTTTCAAGCTTTGGCGTTGGCATTATCGCGGCAGGTGTTGCCAAGGCTCATGCCGATTATGTACTGATCAGTGGACACGACGGCGGAACAGGAGCATCGCCGATGCAATCCATCAAGCATGCCGGTATTCCCTGGGAACGCGGCCTGGCTGAAACGCAACAGGTACTCTTGCGCAACGGCATGCGCAGTCGCGTAAAAGTGCGTGTCGATGGCGGTCTCAAGACAGGGCGCGATGTCGTCGTCGCCGCCATGCTGGGTGCCGAGGAATTTGGTTTTGGCACCGCTATCCTGGTGGCCCTCGGCTGCGATATGGCACGCCAGTGCCACTTAAACACCTGCCCAACCGGTATCGCTACCCAGCGTGAAGACCTGCGAGCAAAATTCACAGGCAGAGCACACTATATTATCAACTATCTGACCCTCTTAGCCGAAGAGGTACGCGCACTACTGGCACAATTGGGCGCAGCCCGCCTTGACGACATCGTTGGGCGGGCCGACCTCTTGCAATGTGATAGTGAGGCAGTGATCGAACTCGCCCCACTGCTGGTAGCGGCCCCCGGTATCTCATCAAGTGCCAACCGCAGCGAACTGCCCCCATCAGCCATCGCGGCAAAGATCATGCTTGAAGCAGAGCAGGCATTGACTGGCGAACGCAGCGTACTGGCCCAACACCACATTTACAACTACGATAGAGCCATTGGTGCAAGCCTCGCGGGCGAGATTGCTCGTCGCTATGGCAATGCAGGCTTGCCGGGTGTGAGTATTACCTGCGCCTTTCAGGGAGCGGCTGGCCAGAGTTTTGGCGCGTTCTGCCTGCCCGGCATGCGCCTGGTACTGCATGGAGAAGCCAATGATTACGTGGGCAAGAGCATGACAGGCGGTCAGATCATCATCGCGCCCCCGATAGGCGCAAGTTTCGCCGCGCACAAAAACACCATTCTCGGCAATACTGTACTCTACGGTGCAACAGGCGGGCAACTCTTCGCCGCCGGTCGTGCTGGAGAACGCTTCGCCGTTCGCAACAGTGGGGCTATGGCAGTCATCGAGGGAGTCGGTGATCACGGCTGCGAATACATGACCGGGGGCATGGTGGTCGTCCTCGGTGAAACGGGCAGAAACTTTGCCGCGGGCATGTCTGCCGGTGTGGCCTACGTGCTGGACACCCAGGGCGTCTTCCCCATGCGCTGCAACCCCGAACTGGTAGACCTGCACCGCATCGACGATCCCGAAGAGCTAGAAGCCCTGCGAACTGTTATCCAATCGCACCGCAGGAAGACACGCAGCTGGCGCGCCTCGCAGTTACTGGCCGAATGGAGCCGCACGCAAAGAACTTTCTGGCGCGTCACCCCCCACAACTCAACCACAACAGCCCGCGACTTCGTAGATGCCCACGAGCATGAGCATGATGTCTCGCTTGCAGGAGTATCTCATTTGTAAGATGTGCGTTTGTTAGGGCCCAAAGGGAGGATTGCTCAGAACCAGGCGCTGGCTTCACCAGCGCCTGGTTCTGAGCAATCCTCTCCTCTTTTACTCTTTTCTCGTAGCCCTAGCGCGCAACGTAATGACCGGCTTGCTCCAGAACCTGCAAGGCCTGCTCCACGTTCTCTTCTTTGATCAATAAGTAATCGGTCGCATATGTAGCAATCGCCAGGACGCTGATATCCGCCTCGGCCAGTGGAATAGCCAGCGAGGCATTGACACCCGCTTCGGTAAAATCGAAGGCTCCCTGCACCTGCAGACAGCGCCATCCTCTCTCAGCCTCTACGTCCTCTGGCACATTGTCCTGCTGGCAGACGATAGAGAGCTCCTCGTGTGTACGTGTCAATGAGACAAAGTCGCCTAACAGAGCCCAGTAGGGAATGTGTTTATCGGGATGGAACTGACAAACAGCATACTTATGTGGCAACAGAGATAGGTCTAATTTTTTCATTGGTTCTGATTGCTCCTTGTATCAGTATATGGTTTTTAAGCTCAAGGTACTACATACAAAATTGAGTAATCTAATCCTATTATTTTATGCACTATGCACAACGCTTATGTTCCAGCCGGGTAATCACAGAGAAGAGGTGAAACATTTTTGATAGTTTGCTGGGGAAAGCAAATATATGAGTATGTAAATCATACAATGCTTATGTGGGAGTGTTTGATCCACCAGGAGCATGTAACTGAAACACAAACCCGGACCCGCCGAGAAACATGCCACCATCAACGTTGACGCACTGCCCACCTGCATATATCCAGGGGCTATCTACCTTTTCGGGTGGGCAGCGGAGCATGGAACTGATGGGAGTATGACCGTGTATCAGTTGTCGCCCGCCGAAGATGCTCAGAAAGCGGCGGGCGAACTCTTCACTATTGGTCATGTTCATGAACACTCCACGACGGGCAAAACCTTCCAACATTTCTTCCCAGGCTAACGCATCGCTCCGACTCAACAGCTTGTGGAAGGCTGCATTCACCTCATCAACACTGCGTCCGCATTCGATATAGAAGGGAGCGTCCGCATGCATGAGGAGGTAATCATTCACCAGCGCCATCGCGGGCAGATGAGCCATCCACTCGAGGTGGCGCGGCGTCAAACTGGCGATATCTTTGCGTTTTCCGCCGTTCTGTTTCCAGCGGGTTAGAAAATTGCTCCCCAGCCCCGTTGAGCGCCTGCCGAAACGATAGGCCGCGAGCAACATCATCTCATGGTTGCCCAGCAGCGACGCCACAGAGCCACCAGCCGCGGCGGCTTCGGTCTGCAAGCGCATCACCAGGTCCAGTACAGCAATGCTGTCAGGTCCACGATCGACAAAATCGCCCATAAACCAGAGCGTAGCTGTGCCAGCCTTCCAGGAGAGTTCAGCATCTACCAGTTGCGCATCCTGCAGCAGCTTGACAAGCTTTTTCAGCTGGCCATGGACATCGCCAATAATAGAGATAGGCCGAGGGGATGGAATCTGCATCAGTACTCTCTTTTTCTCCTGGTATATTGCATCGTAGCCAGAGCGAAGTCGCAATCTAATGGCCAATAGTATGGATAAATTGCACAAGGAAGCCCAGCGCGATAATGAGCAGGCAAATGGCGATGATAAGGAGAGTGGCCGTGATCGCGGTTCGGCCAGACTTGTTGAGACGTGGTGCCTCTGGCTCATAGGGCACTGGCTTGACCTCTTCCAGGTTGCGCAGATCATGCAGGAAATTACTCACCGACCTGTAACGCTTATCCTGGTCACGACGAATGGCCCGCATCACTACGGTAGCCAGCGCTGGCGAGACCTGCGGATTCTTGAGGAGGATTGAGGGAGGATCCTGAGAGACATGCTGGTTCATAATAGCAAAGATATTTTCTCCCTCAAACGGGGTCTGACCACAGAGCATTTCATACAGCATCACACCGACAGCATAAATATCAGAGCCAGCCATACCACGCTCGCCCTTGAGCTGTTCCGGGGACATATAATCGGGGGTTCCCACTGTACCGGATAGACCGCGCCAGGTCACGCGCCGCGCACCTTCGAGAAGAGCGATACCAAAATCAATGATTTTGATGTTGCCATCCTCCTGCATCATGATGTTCTCAGGCTTAATATCACGATGAAAGATGCCTTGTTCATGGCAATATACCATGGCATCACAAATTTGTAATGTGATGCGGACCGCCTCAGCAACCGGCAATGGATTGGGGGCATGCTCTTCGAGTACGGTGCGCAGGTTTTGTCCTTTGATATACTCCACCACCAGGTACTCCTGGGAGCGTCTTTCATCGGTATTGAGCAGGTGCTGTACATACGGGTGATGCAGGCGATTGCCGATCTCAGCCTCGCGCGTATAGCGTTCAAAGACAGCAATATTCCCAAGTAAAGCATCATTAGGGAACTTGAGAACAACTTCTTGTTGATTGGATACATCACGCGCAAGATACACCCGATTCATACCCCCATGCCCCAGCATACGAATAATTTCGTAATGATCAACCTGCGCGCCTGGTGTATAGGCTGTGGTCATCGGCTCTGTTGGCCTTTCTCCAGTTTAGACAACAGGGTCTCGTGCCATTAGTATAGCATACATAAACGATGAACCACTATAGTGTATTCTCAGCGTCTCAGCTCTTGGAGAGGAGAATACACACAAATGTTCAAGATGTAGCTCACATGCGAGCCACTGATGCTGCCGCTCCTCTCGTTGCCATTAACAGGCGCACCTGCACAGCCAGGGCGAGGACAAGCCATCGTCATTGCCGGAACGGCCCCGGTGACTGGCATTAACAGGCGCACCTGCACCCCAGGGCGAGGACAAGCCATCGCCCCTACTATGGACGCGCTGGACCGGCTGACAATCATAGCCAGAGCCCTGCTGCATTTTTGTCCATACTCTCACAATATCTCTAACACTATCTCCCACAGGACTCAGCAGGCTAACCAGGTACCAGTATAACCTATATCGCGACACGAAGCCGCCTTACTCCCGACCAGGCATAAAGCCTCCTGCTAACGGTCAGGTAGCCCTCTTTGAGGCCCTCCTGGCTCGTATCGCTTTGGCCCTCTGTTCGAGCACTTGCGCCTCTCCCGGACGGTTCATCTTTCGGAGCAAACCGGCGTAGTTTTCCAGGGTGATGGCGATGTCGGGGTGGTCAGGCAGAAGCACTTTCTCTCTAATCGCCAGGGCACGGTGCAAGAGGGGTTCTATCTCCTCATACCGCCCTTGTTCCCAGTAGAGGCTTGCCAGGTTATTGAGGGTAATGCCGATAGAGGGATGCTCAGTCCCGAGTACTTTCTCTTTAATCGCCAGGGCGCGCTGGTAGAGCGGCTCCGCCTCCTCATCGCGCCCTTGGTTCTGGTAGAGATATGCCAGGCTATGGAGGGTAGTAGCAGTGTCGGGATGGTCAGGCGGCAGTGTTTTCTCGTCGATCGCCAGGGCGCGCTGGTAGAGCGGTTCCGCCTCCTCATTGCGTCCTTGTGATCGATAGAGATTTGCCAGGTTATTGAGGATGGTAGCAGTGTCTGAGGAGTCAGATGGAAGTGCTTTCTCGTAGATCGCTAGAGCGCGCTGGTAGAGGAGCTCGGCTTGCGTGTATTGTGCATGTTCCTCCAGATAAATTGCGATACGATTGAGGAGTGATGACGCTTCTGGGATGCCCAGATTGTGGAGATCAATCAGGGTCGCACAGGCGAGGGCATGGGGCAGATTGCGCTGGCAGCGCGGCCAGGTCTCGAACTCCACCTCTGGAAACGCGGCCTCGACCGCTCGCACGACGCGCTTTGCCCACTGCTGTTGGTTTTTTTTGTTCATGCCATCCTTGAGCACAACCTGCACCAGGCGATGTAGGGAGAGCGTGTTGTCGGCTACGTCCCGGCGCACCAGCGAGTAGGCCCCCAAAGCCCCAATCGCTTCGTTGAAGGCCAACTCGTCGCGGGCGAGCGGTTTGAGCCGTGGACCAAGCGAGGCTGCCCCTTCAATGAGCATGTCTTCTGGGATGGCATCAGGATGCAGGAAGGCACACACCCGCAGCAGATCAGTCGCTGCGGGATCGCGCTGTTCGACCTGCTTAAAGGAGAGCGACCAGGTGGTGGCCACGGAGGCGGGATGGTCGGTCACCAGCCCCCCACGCCGCGAGAGCAGGGCGGCTCGCTGCTGGCGATAGAGCCGCAGGTAGCCTTCTACGCTGGAGCGAGTCTCTTCAATGTAGGCCCCCGCCTGGTCAAGGGCAAGGGGAAGCCCATCCATCTCCCGCGCAATCTCAAGAGCGGCCTCGCGATCTTTGGGAGACGCCTGTTCAAGCGGGGCATCGGGTGCGAGCTTGTTGGCGCGGCGCAGCAAAAACAGGGCTCCTACTTGCGCATCCAACTGCTGCACTTCGAGGGAATGGGCCAGTCGCCCCATGGCTGTAGCGCGGGTGGTCAAGAGCAGATGCCCTCCAGAGGCCGACGGGAGGAACTCTCGCACCATGACGAGGTCATCGGCGTTATCCAGGATGAGCAGCCACTTCGCGTGGGTTCTGAGCCATTCCTTGACGGCATTGACGGCAATCAACTGGTCCTGCGCGTCCTTCTGTGGCAGCTTGAGCAGTCCCGCGATGGTGACATAGTCCGAGACCAGGTTCTCACGGGTATCGGCACGCACCCAGAGCACGGTCTCATAGTTGGAACGAGCGTGGTAGGCATACTCCACCGCGAGCTGCGTCTTGCCAATCCCACCCAGCCCACTGATGGCCTGGGGCTGCGTCAGGGCGGTGGCTGAACCTGTTCCCAAAGCGGTGGTCAGTTGCGTGAGCAGGTTCTCGCGACCTGTGAAGAAGGGGTTGCGCGGGTAGGGAACATTCCAGGTGGAGGGGAAAGGCTCCTGATGCACCAGAGTAGAGGCAAGAGTAGGAGATGGATGGGTGCCTGGTTGCTTCCCCTGGAGTTGCTCAACCGCTTCGCGGATACCCCTGGCAACAGCTAAAAAAGCCTGGTCGCGATTGGGCCATGTAGTGATCGGTTTCGCATTGGTGGGCAGTGCTTGCAAACGCTCAAACTGGACTCCCTGCCAATCAGTTGGTCGCAGGATGATGGGAATGACCCGCGCCTCTCCCGCCAGGTGCCGCTCCATGGCCCGCTTGCCCTCGATACTGGAGCAATAGGTGGAGGCAATGAAGTCGGGGCTGATGAGCAGCAGGATCAGCTGAGCACTATTCAGATGCGTATCGATCTCGTGCTCCCAATCCGTTCCGGCACTAATATTGCGGTCATGCCATGGGGCGATGAGACCCTGCTGCAGCAGGGTGCTGAGATGCGTTTCCAGCCTTTGTCGCAAGCGTTCATCTTTGTGAGCGTAGGAGTAGAACACCTCTCATGGAGCCGTCATGCATACTTTTCCTTCAATCTTCATGCTCTAGCGGCAGTATATCGTATCTCAGACGCTCTTGCAATGAGGAAGCAACAGGGAGGATGTACGTGCGATTTTACCTTCGCTGGTATGCTGGTGATAGGACTGGTACCTGATTAGTGTAAAGCGAAGGATAATTCATGAAGATAGTGTGTAAAGTGGATAGTACAAAGCAACATATGCTCAGTATGGGGATACGATTGGCTTGTTTAGTAGGAATGTTGGCCCTGCTCATGGTGGCTATACCTATTGCAAAACCTGTTGCCTATGCCAAAGCAGGCAATTGGCCTATGTTTCTTGGAAACAAAGCACGTATGGGCTTCAATGCTGCCGAGACCATTATCAATCCAAATACGGCCCCTTATTTACAACTGCGCTGGACACACTCGGCATTAGGCCACATCAGCACTCAGCCAGTTGAGTCCAATGGCATGGTGTATTGGGGTTCGTGGGATGGCTTAGAGCATGCATCGCGACTCTCAGACGGGGCAGATATCTGGACAGCCAACCTGGGCACAATGACAGGCAGCTGTGTTCCTTACCCTCGTGGCGTGCTCAGTACAGCCACCATTGCCTGGTTGTCGATCGGGGGAGTGAAAACGCCAGTAGTCCTGGTGGGTGGAGGGGACGCCAATCTTTATGCCCTCAATGCCAACACTGGAGCAATCATCTGGCATACTGCATTAGGAGGTGCAAGCTCTTTCCTGTATAGCTCACCAGTTTTATTCAATAAAAACATCTATATTGGTGTGGCTTCGCTGAGTGATTGTCCATTAGTTCAAGGAAAACTCGTTCAGGTGAATGCCGCAACCGGGGAGATACAAAACACCTTCGACGTTGTGCCGAACGGATGTCTTGGAGGATCAGTGTGGGGTTCGCCAACCATCGATATCCAGACGAACATAGTCTATTTTGGCACGGGAAATGGTGGGAAATGCTCGTCAAGCGAGACCATGGCGGAGGCCCTGGTGGCGCTCCACACATCTGATCTCTCCCTCGTTGGCTCCTGGCAGGTGCCGCTGTCAGAAAGAACGAAAGACGGAGATTTTGGAACGACCCCCACCCTCTTTACAGCGACCATTGGTGGAAGCTTGCATCAAATGTTGGGGTTGATGAACAAGAATGGTATTTATTATGCTTTCGACCGGGCGAATATCAATGCAGGGCCATTGTGGGAGCGCCGTTTGGCCGCACCTGCAACGAATGTGGAAAATAATATCTCATCAAGTGCCTGGGATGGGACGACCCTGTATGCCGCGGCTGCCCTTACCACGATCAACAATATCAGCTGCCCTGGCAGCTTGCGAGCCTTGAATCCTGCCGACGGAACATTCCTGTGGGAGGACTGCTTGAACCATGTTGTGCTGGCCCCGGTGACAGCAGTACCAGGATTAGCCGTGGCAGATGCAGGTGGATCGCTCATCATCGTTGACGCCACTACGGGAAATCAGCTCTTCAACTTCCAGGATAAAAATACAAGATCGAACTTCGCCGGGCCAGCCAGTATCTCTAATGGGGTGCTCTACCAGGGAGATATGAATGGGAACCTCTATGCCTTTGGACCATAGTAGTGGTCGGCTACCTTCTCTTCCCTTCCCTGTTCGACTCCAGAAAGTCAAAAGCAAACTTGCCCGCGACGATGAGTGCGGCCCCAATCAGGCTGAGCGAGAGCCGATTGGCGGCGCGATTCATGCTTTTGACGACATCGTCCAGGTGTTCAACCTCCAATTTAATCGTAAGCTGGTCGTTTGCTAACTTATCCAGGATCATATCGGTGCGGCGGGGCGTATTCTCCACCAGGTGCTTCATGTCCAGCACCCAGGCGAATATCCTCCCAGGGGATAATTGCCCCAGGACACGCTTTTCCATTACATTCAGCATGTAATCGCGGATCAATTGCACGGGATCAAGCTCAGGAGAAAGCGTGCGAATGGTACCGTCCAGGTTGAGCATGGCCTTGCCAAGCAGGGTCATGGCCGTTGGCACGGGCGTGCTATGAGACTGGGCAAGCCTGGTCAGGTCCAGTAACGCTGTGCCTATCGCCATTCTTCCCCCACTCATATCGTGGTAGCGGCTCACCAGGGCGCATACATCCTGAGTGAACCCCCGGCGATCAACCCCTTTGGGAATCTCGATCATCTCCAGATACGTATCGGCCACCCGTTCGCCTAAGCGTTCGGAGAAGGCCAATAAGAGCAGGATGATCTTGTCCTTCTGATCGGCGTCGAAGCGACCGATCATGCCAAAGTCCATTAAAGCCAGGCGGCCATCTTCCGCCAGCAAAATGTTCCCCGGATGAGGGTCACAATGAAAGGCCCCATCAATGACGATCTGCTTGAGGTAGGCCGAGAGCAGTTCTTTGGCGATAGCACGCGGATCACGCGCGTCCAACTCCTCGCGGCTCACCTCAGCCAGGTGCCGGCCATGCACAAAACTGAGCGTCAATACGCGGCGCGTGGTGTAGTCACCGTACACGGTAGGAGTGGTGAGAAGCTGGAAGTCGGCAATTTGTCTCCCAATCAGCCGCGTGCTGTCGGCCTCCAGCCGGAAGTCAAGTTCCTGGCTCAGGCTGCGCTCCAACTCACGCACGATCTGTAGCAAGCCGTAGCGTTTCCCAAAGGAAGTGTACCGCGCGGCAAAGCGAGCAACCTCATGCAGAATCTCGATGTCGATCTCTATGCTTTGACGAACGCCCGGACGCTGTACTTTCACCGCCACTTCCCGACCATCGTGCAGCACAGCATGGTGTACTTGCGCCATGGAAGCCGTGGCGAGCGGTGCAGAGTCGAAGGACTGGAATAGCTCAGAAATGGGGGCGCCCAACTCGCTCTCGATAATCTCGGTGACCTTTTCCCCCGGTACAGGGGTCACCGTATTTTGCAGGCGTGCAAGTGCCTCGATATATGCTGCCGGCAGGATGTCTGGCCTGGTACTCAGGAGCTGTCCCAATTTAATAAAACACGGCCCCAACTCCTCCAGAGCACTTGCGAAACCTTCGGGATGATCCTCGTCCTCGTCATGGTCATCACCGAGCGAAATATCCTCCTCTTCATGACGATGGCTCAACCCAAATTCGGCGGCGATATGATGCAATTGGTACTTGCGCAGGATGCGAAATATCTCGACGTAGCGTTCCGGGTGATGGGAGAACCGGTTGAAAAGCACGCTCTTTATGGACGCATCTGAGTTTACATGTTTCTTGAGGTTCGCCATAAATCATGAATGGCGGTATTCTCCACACGTCTTACGGCGCGGGGAATGCCGACCCTCCTTTCATTCATTCAACGGTCACGTGTCTGTCGCTCCACATGCGGTACGCGTCTGATATGTACGCACAGAAAGTTGAGCGCAAGGCAGTACATCTTGCCTTCTAGAGGTACGTATAACAGCCTCCTTTGGATTACTGTACGCTGTTTTTTCAGCACGTGCTGTAACTCGGACGCTCCGCGAGGTACTGCTGCAATCGCTCTTCTCGGCCTCAGCCAGGGTCTGATGAGGGGTAAAGCGCAAGGAAAGAGGGACCAGGGCATAGAGGTCAGCCCCCTCTCCCAAATCGCATCTGAGAGAGGGGCTGACCTCTATTTCGTACACTGAAGCAGTGAGTTAACGACAATACGTTTCAATAAGTGACTGGTTGAGTTTGCTCTTGATGTTGAGGTAGCTGCCTACGACAAAGTACGCATCGTTTCCGCCGACCTTGCCCATGCCATGCAGGGCATTGTTGCCTGTGCCAATATTCGGGCTGCTAAAGACAATCCAGCTTGCACTCAGCGTATCGTAATGCAAGACGAGCGTCTGCGTCACACCGCTGCCGTTTGTGCCATATCCGACGGTCCACAGATCGCTGATCGTACCACTATCGATGGCAAAGAGGGCACTGTTTCCCACGTTTGGGCTGCTCACCACACTCCAACTTGACCCGTCCCATTGTTCGATGAGCGTGGCCGTGGTATTGGAACTGATCGTGGTGGAGTATCCCACTGCCAGAAAGGTATTGGAACTGCTCATCTTGGCTACGCCAGTGAGGATACTTCCGTCAGTCCCCGGTGCATTTGGGCTGGATACGAGCTTCCAGATCGAACTCTTCAATCGTTCGACCAGCGTCTGCGTGTTGCCACTGCCGTTGACATAGGAACCCACGGCCC
>WNFB01001629.1_pt1 | contig 19287 bp, 16 predicted proteins | sample 5400501 | NCBI WGS metagenome assembly WNFB01 (sample SAMN13153341, study PRJNA577476) | soil metagenome | isolation source: 200 cm saprolite under Douglas fir tree site 2 hole 1 | place: USA:California | collected 2015-04-18 | reverse complement strand
GCTCCACATCGAAAGAAACGCCTCCGGCCACACCGTCTGAGGGCAGCGAAGGCTCGCCCACCGTCCACGTCAGCTCGGACATGCTTGCCGGCAGCCCGGACATCTGGGCGCCCGGCAAGGACAAGCCCGTCGAATCGGACGTGGCCTCGGACGTGACCTCAGAGGACGCCGCGCCGGCGGCGGAAACTCAGCCGGAGAGCGAGGAATCGCCTTCGATGAGCGCAGTCGAACCCGCAACCGCGGAAGCCCAGCCATCTGAGGCGGTCGGCACTGAAACCGCCGTCAGCGTACCGCCGCCTCCCGACCGCTGGGGCCCCCGCGCCGCAGGCGCCGGAGCGGCCCCGGCATACGTGGCGCCGGGCTCGGCTACTCGGCGGGCGGGATCGAGCGTTGCATTCGGCGTGGTGCTGGTCGTCTTGGGCCTCTTCGCTTTGTTGATCCAGTTCACTGGCTTCGATGCGGGCGAGAGCTGGCCTTTGTTCGTGGTCATCCCGGGCCTGACGCTTCTCGTCGTCGGCTACATCAGCCTTGGCACTGGCGCGCTCATACCGGGAGCGATCCTGACCGTAATCGGCCTGATCCTCGCTTACCAGAGCAGCACCGGCGACTGGCCCTCCTGGGCGTTCGCGTGGCCGCTAGTCGCCCCGGGCGGGGTCGGTCTCGGGCTCTTCTTGCAGGGCGTACGGAACCGCGATTCACACCTGCTCCGGCAGGGCCGCGTGCTCATGTTCGTGGCGGCCATCATCTTCATGATCGGCTTCGTGATCTTCGCCACCATCTTCAGGATCAGCGACATGGATTACGGATGGTTCGGCAAGGCCGCGCTGCCGGCGCTCCTGATCGTGGTCGGCCTCGTCCTGCTCGCACGCAGCATCCAGCGGACCCGCGCAGCCTAATCCGCTGCGGTCCTGGCCTTTAGGAGGTTTTCGCGACCTCGCGAAAACGCGCGGCGAGCTGGTCGCGGGTGATCTGGTATTCGCTGCCGACCCGATAGGTCTTGAAGCCCATCTTGGTGTTGATGCCCAGCATCGGTGCGTTTGAGCGCGCGTTATCAGTGACGAACCACTCGGCGGCGGGATAGAGCTCGTGCAGGTGGATTGCCATCGCGGCCTTCAACCACTTCCCAAGCCCACGCCCGCGCGCGCCTGGCCGCACGCCCGTGAAGCCCTGATGAACGATGGTCGGGCTGTAAGGGGCGTAGTACATGTCCGTGATTCCCGAGATGACCCCGTCGGGTTCGCGCGTCATCATCCAGTGCCCGGCCTCGCCCGACATGTCCATGCGGGCGAACCACTCCTTGATGATTTCCGGCGTCTCGACGATCTCGCCATGGTCGAGCTCTTCGAACGGCATCGTATTCAGCATGCTCGACAGCTGCGGGGCGTAGTCCTCGAGCATCGATTCCGGCAGGCGCCCGTCGTATGACTCGAATTTGGTTTCGGGCGAGCGCATGCGCCCTTCTTCGACCCAACGGCGCATCATCGCCCAGTCGACGTCCGCCAGCTTGAGGCGGTTCTCCGCGCCCGTGAGCTTGGGTTCCGCACCGATCCACTTCAGGAACGCATGACCGGACTCCTCTTCGCATTCAATGCCGACAGTGGTGTACGAATGCCGGTTCATGATCTCCAGCACGAGTGGAATCCAACTCCGGCCGATGCCGCGGCGCCTGTGGTCGCGGTGCACCGAACCCTCGACCCACAGCAGGTGCTGGTTGGAGTCGTAGCCGGGCGCCCCCGGCCTGGTCGCCTCGGCGCTGAACCAGCTCATCATCTTTCCGCCGTCTGAAATCTCGTAGCGGTAGTGCAATTCAAATGGATCATTGCGCTTCATTCCGTCCTCGACCACGCGGTCGGGCCTGATCGGGTCGTCCGGGCGTGTCTCGGCATGCCGCAACCGGCGGTACGCGTGATAGCGCGCCCAGAAATCCGAGCCTGCAGCGGCCGCGTCGACCTCGACCGGCGTCCAGCGATTAGTCATGAGAGGGAGAGGATAATCCCTGACCGATGTCCGAAACGAGGCGCTTCAAGGTCGGGGTCACGATTCATCCGCAGCAGTGCACGATCGCGCAGCTGCGCGACGCATGGCGCCGCGCCGACGAGCTTGGAGTGGACAGCATCTGGTTTTGGGATCACTTCTTTCCACTCTACGGCGACCCCAACGGCAACCAGTTCGAGTGCTGGTCGCTGCTGGCGGCCGCGGCGATCGACACCAAGGTCCCACAGATCGGCCCGATGGTCAGCGCGATCGGATACCGGAATCCCGATCTCATCGCCTATCAGGCCGGCACCATCGACCAGCTCTCGGGCGGCCGGTTCGTGCTCGGCCTCGGCGCGGGATGGTTTGAGCGCGACTACGAGGAGTACGGGTTCGCGTTCGGCGAGGCGAGAGACAGGCTCCGCACTCTCAAAGAGGCGCTGCCGCGAATCAAGGAGCGCATCAAGAAATTGAAGCCCGGGCCCGCGGGACCGATGCCGATCCTCATCGGCGGCGGGGGCGAGAAGGTGACCCTTCGGTTGGTGGCCGAGCACGCGCAGATGTGGAACGCGCTCGGAGACCCTGACGAATACGCACGTAAGTCGGGGATCCTCGATGAGTGGTGCCGGCGCATCGGGCGTGACCCGAAGGAGATCGAGCGCACCGCGAACGTGCATGTGAGAACGCCGAGCGACGTCAAGGAGTGGCTCGACGCCGGTCTTCAACACTTTGTGCTGCGGCTTGCTTATCCGTTCGATACGAAGACGCTCGAGCGAGTGCTGAAGGAGTCGCGCTCATAGGGGTGCGTCCGGGAAAGCGCTCGCCAAATCATCGGCCCATTTCCGCCGAGCGCCCTGCGGGCGCTGACGCCTGCGTTAGTCAACATGGAAGGACCGGCAGCTCGTGCAATACCGTGGGTTGCGCGGGCGCACTGGGTGCGCAAGTCCGCGTAGAGCCACATGCAGGAGGCCGGCCCCAATGAATGAAGTTACTACGAGGCACCTCGGCCTGGACGTTCACAAGGCAACGATCAACGTCGCTCTGGCGGACTCGGGAGCAGCGCCCGTTCTCTATGGCACCATCGCGAACGAGCCCGGAGCCGTACGCAAGTTGGTAGGTCAGCTGAAGCGGGGATGCAAGCTGGTCGCCGCCTACGAGGCCGGTCCCACCGGCTACGGACTTCACCGGCAGTTGACTGAGCTGGGCGTCGAGTGCGTCGTCATTGCCCCCGCACTGATTCCCCGCCGAGCGGGCGACCGGGTCAAGACCGACAACCGGGATGCGATCACATTGGCGCGGCTGCTTCGCTCTGGTGATCTGACGCCGGTCTGGGTGCCAGGCCAGGAAGACGAGGCCCTGCGAGACCTTGTCCGGGCTCGGTTCGACGCCAAGGACGATCTGCGACGGGCCCAGCATCGGTTGAGCAAGTTCTTGCTCCGCCAGTCGATCCAAGGTCCGGCCGGGACGACGAACTGGTCGGCTCGCTACCAGAGTTGGCTGAACACTTTGCAACTCGAGCGACCCGCCAGCCGGCTGGTTCTCGAGGACTACCGAGCCACCGAGCGGGCTGCTCGCGACCGTATTCGCCGACTGGACGCCGACCTCAAACGCTGTGCTGAGCAGAGTCCCCGGCTGGATCTCATCCTTGCCCTCCAGGTGCTGCGCGGGATCGCTTTCCTTTCGGCCGTAACCATCGTTGCCGAAGTTGGCGACTTCCGTCGCTTCCCCGATGCACCGCGGTTCATGTCCTTCACCGGACTGACCGCCAGCGAGTATTCCAGCGGCCAGTCCCGACGTCAGGGAGGAATCACTCACGCTGGCAACCGCTACCTGCGCCACATCCTGGTGCAAGCCGCCCACAACGCTCGCTACACACCCGCTCTCGACGGCACGGTCAAGCATCGTTTGAAAGGCGCCCCGGCGGATCTCGTCGAGCTTTCTTTGAGAGCCCAAACTCGACTCCACCGCCGGTATCGCCACCTTGACCGCCGAATCGGTCGAGCCAAAGCAGTGACAGCCGTCGCCCGAGAATTGGCCGGCTTCGTCTGGGCCGTTGGTCAGCGAATGGAGGCGGGTGGAGCTTGATAAGGCAACTGGCTGGGGTCGCGGTCGAGGTCGGCAGTTCTCGCCGAGAATCCTCGCGCTCCCTATGCGATAGCCAACTCGCGATGTTAGTCGGAGGCGGCTCGGCGGCGACGTCTCACTGCTTTGCGGCAACGGCTCGGCTGACCCGCGGATATCAGGGTGATTACCGTCGTCTGTCCCTGCCCTCGGCTGCGTCTCCAGCCAGTAGCTCACCGACCCTGTTCTCGAAAGGAGGCACTTGACATCTCCTTCCATATCAGGGGGCCCGTCGCTTCGTCGTCACGCATCAATGCGATGCGCTCCTCCTCGCGACACCCCTGCCTTGGCGTCGGCGGTCTGGGCCGCGCCTTGTCGAGCTGATTCCCAGACACACCCCTTAGCTTGTCTTAGCCCACGCCGGGCTTCCCGCGCCCGGTTTGCTCGCCCGGGCGGGGACGCCGAAACGGCGGCGATTCGGCATCGATCGCCAGGCGCTGCCACTCGCGCATGGCCTGCAAGAGCTGCTCGGTGGGCACACCGAACGCGTTGCGGATGGCGCCGTCGTAATAGGAGAAGCCTCGAATGCGCTGAAGCAGCGATTTGGGTGTGTGCACGAGCGCGCGATTGAGCCTGAAGAAAATGACGTTGGGCCGCAGCTTCGGGTCCTGCCACTCGCCGGCCTCGGACATCCTCATGCCGCTGAAGGCGCCGAGCCGCGCGCCGACGATGTCGGTCACATGGATCCAGCGCACCGAGCGTTCCTTTCCCCGCACACCCCACCGGAATCCGTCCTTCGACAGCGTGAGCGGCTCGCCCAATCCCTGCATCGCAGTGAAATAAAACGCGTTCAATCCGACCATGACCAGCACAGCGACGGGCGCTAACCATGGAAAGCCGCGGTTCGCGAAGACCGCCAGCACCAGCGCGATGGGAAACGCGACCCAACCGACCAGGCGGATCCGGCGCACGGCCGCGGGCAGTGCGGGCGCCGGCAGGACCACATCGCCCTCGTCCCTCGGCCCGATGGTGGTCACCTTCACCGGGCGCCGGCGCCAGGCCTCGTTGATGCGGATCGCGGTCGCCGTCGCGCCGCCGATTGCGATCACATAAAGCACGAGCAGGGCGACCGTGACCAGCAATACGATCTCGCGGCCGTCCACCGCCCAGGATTGTAGGGGCCCTGGGTCGCGCCACAACGAAACAGGACTCGATTTGTGGGTTGCGCACTAACCGATCCGGCGCCCAATGCCTAGCATTCGAGATACCACACCCTCTTCGCGGCGCGAGCCTCCCTCCATCACCGGTCGGGGGCTCGCGTCATTTCAGCCGGCAGGCAGGCCTTTTAAGGCCGAAAGCAGGCTTTCGGCCTTGGATGGAGTAGCACTTTGCTGGAGGCGCTTGGAATCAGCACGCCTGGTGACGGCCGGAGTAAATCCGGCCTCAGGCTCCACCAGGCACTGGTTAATGGGTTTAAGCGGCCTTTACGGCGTTGACGAGTTTGGTGAGGGAATCCTTCGCGTCGCCGAACAACATGATGGTCTTGGGGTCGTATAGAAGGTCGTTGTCGATGCCCGCAAAGCCCGGCCGCATCGAACGCTTCATGAACACGATGTTCTTGGCCTCGTCGGCGTTGAGGATGGGCATCCCGTAAATCGGACTGCCGGGCGTGTTGCGCGCCGCGGGATTGACGACGTCGTTGGCGCCCACCACGAGCACGACGTCGGCGTTCTTGAACTCGTCGTTGATCTCGTCCATCTCCTTAAGCTGCTCGTAGGGCACGTTAGCCTCCGCGAGAAGGACGTTCATATGGCCGGGCATGCGGCCGGCGACGGGATGAATGGCGTAGTTCACCTCCACCCCCCTCTTCTCGAGCAGGTCCGCGAGCTCGCGGACCGCGTGCTGTGCTTGCGCGACGGCGAGCCCATACCCCGGGACGATGATCACGCGTCGCGAATATGCCAGCAGGGTCGCGAGGTCTTCGACCGAACCGGTCCGCACGGTCCGACCCTCCTTCCCTGCCACCGCGCCCGCCGCCGTCTGTATCTTGCCGAACGCACCGAACAGGACGTTTCCGAGAGAGCGGCCCATCGCGTCGCTCATGAGCTTGGTCAGCAGGCTGCCGGAGGCGCCGACCAGGGTTCCCGCGACGATGAGCGCGAAGTTGTTGAGCGTGAATCCACTCGCGGCGACCGCCAGCCCGGTGAATGCGTTGAGCAGCGAGATCACGACCGGCATGTCGGCGCCGCCGATGGGCAGCACGAAGGCGACACCGAGTATCAGGGCCAGAAGCATCAGGGCCAGAAACGAGAAGGGAATCGATGCGATCGCCAGGACCGCGATCACGAAGCCGAAGATCGCGGCGGCGAGGAGGCCGTTGACCAGCTGCTGTCCCGGGTACGTGATCGGCGTCCCGGTCATGAGCTCCTGCAGCTTCGCAAATGCGACCAGGCTACCCGCGAAGGAAACCGAGCCGATGACGATGCTGAAGACGCTTGGCAGCGCCTCGGTCAACGTCGGGTGAGGACCGAACTTGATGAGCTCCGCCACAGCCACGAGTGCTGCGGCGCCGCCACCGGCGCCGTTGAACAGCGCCACCATTTGCGGGATCTGGGTCATCTTCACCTGGCGCGCGCCGATCGTCCCGACCGCCGCGCCGGTGACGACCCCGATCAAGATGATGATCGCGCCCGCAGCCGTGAAATGCAGCTGCGGCACCGTCGCGCCCAACGCGATGACCATGCCGGCGGCCGCGGTGAAGTTGCCATTGCGGGCGGTCTTGGGCGAGCTCAACTGCTTGAGGCCGAGGATGAACAGCACCGCCGCCAGCAGGTAGGCGAGGGCGTAGACAGTCGTCATTTGGTCTTGGCCGCTTCCGGCGCCTTGGCAGCCTGGCGGCCCTTGAACATCTCCAACATCCGGTCAGTGACCACGAAGCCGCCCACAACGTTGGTCGTCGCCAGGACGACGGCCAGCAACCCAAGGATGATCGTGACCGGGGAGCCGGCGCCCGCCGCGATCACCAGCGCGCCCACCAGGATGATGCCGTGGATCGCGTTGGTGCCGGACATCAAAGGCGTGTGGAGCATGGTCGGCACCTTGGAGATGACCTCGATGCCGACAAAAACTGCAAGTACGAAAAACGTGAACTCGTTCAGCAGCTCGCTGTTCATTTGGTCGGCGCCGCAGTCATCTGCTTGGCGCGCTCGTTGACGATCTCTCCGTCGTGGGTGACGCAGCTGCCCTTCGTGATCTCGTCGTCGAAGTCCAGCACGATCGCCCCGTCCTTCACGAGGTGCAGCAGCAGGTTGGCGACGTTGCGCGCGTAAAGCTGGCTCGCGTGCAGGGGCATGGTCGACGGCACGTTCCTCGTGCCGATAATGGTCACGCCGCCGACCTCGACGTCCGCGCCCGCCTTGGTCAGCTCTACGTTGCCGCCGGTGTCGGCCGCGAGGTCGACGATCACGGACCCCGGCCGCATTCCCTTCACCATCTCGGCCGTCACCAGCAGCGGTGCGCGCCGGCCGGGCACGGCGGCGGTGGTGATGACGATGTCTGATTTGGCGACGTGCTCACCGATGAGCTCGCGCTGCTTACGCAGGAACTCTTCGGACTGTTCCTTGGCGTAGCCGCCCTCTCCCTCCTGTGTCTCGAGGGCAAGCTCGATGAACGTCGCGCCGAGGGACTCCACCTCTTCCTTGACCGCCGGGCGCACGTCGTAGGCGGAGACCACCGCGCCGAGCCGGCGCGCCGTCGCGATCGCTTGCAGGCCGGCCACGCCTGCGCCCATGACCAGCACCCGCGCCGGAGGAATCGTGCCGGCCGCCGTCATCATCATCGGAAAGAATTTGCCCAGGCGCCCGGCAGCCATCAGGACCGCCTTGTAACCCGCCGCCGACGCCTGCGAGGACAGCGCGTCCATCGACTGGGCTCGGGAAATGCGCGGCACCAGCTCCAGACTGAAGGCGGTCACGCCCCGCTTGGCGAGAGCGCGCACGATGTCCCCCTGGGTGGCGGGCTGCAAGAAGCTGATCAGGACCGCGCCTTTCTTGATCAGCTCGACCTCGGCGGCCGAAGGCGCCTGGACCTTGAGCACCGCGTCCGCCTCCCCCATCAACGTGGTGGCACCCTTGACGATCTTGGCGCCGGCCTGCTGGTAGGCCTCGTCGGTGATGTATGCGGCCGACCCGGCGCCCGACTCGACGTTGACCTCGAGGGCGGCTGCGGCAAGCCTGGTCGCGGAGTCGGGGACGAGCGCGACCCGGCGTTCGTCGGGCGCGGTCTCCTTGGGGGTACCGACCTTCACAAGTTGTGGACTGTAACCAATCGGCGGCCTGAACACCTAGTTCGGCTCGCACGTGCGCGTAAAATTCACAATCCGCTGCCCATGACCAAGTGACCAACCAGATCATCAACGACCTCACCATCCAGGCCGCCACCGTCAACGGCTCGGGGAGCCAAACGGCGAACCTGATCCTGACCCGGGCGATCTTCCATATGGGCATCCCGGTCGCCCCCAAGAACGTCTTTCCTTCCAACATCGAGGGCCTGCCGACGTGGTACCAGCTCCGCGTCACGCCCGAGGGCCACATGGCGCGCCGAGACCAGGTCGACATCCTGATCGCCTTCAACCCCGCGACCTGGCATCAGGACCTGCGGACGGTGCGGCCGGGTGGCGTCGTGGTGCACGAGGAGGTCTTCTCCACCGCCGACGCCCGCACCGACGTCACCTACTACGCGGTGCCGTTCTCCAAGCTCGCCAAGTCGAAGATCCAGAACGACACGTTGCGGAAGCAGCTGGCCAACATGATCTACGTCGGCGTCGTCGCCGGGCTGCTCGGCATCCCGTGGGACGCCCTCGAGCACGCGGTCACGCGACAGTTCTTGTCCAAGCCCAAGGCGGTGCCGCTCAACCTCGACGCCATCAAGGTGGGCTTCGACTACTGGCAGGACAACTTCTCCAAGAAGGACCCCTACCGTCTGGAACCGATGACTGGGGTCGTGGACCAGAAAGTGCTCGTCGAAGGCAACCAGGCCGCGGCGTTGGGAGCCCTGATGGGCGGCGTGACCGTGGCGGCCTGGTACCCGATCACCCCTTCGTCGTCGCTGTGCGAGAACCTCATCGCCTACGCGGAGCGATTCCGCACCGACCCGGAGACCGGCGAGAAACGAATCGCGGTCGTGCAGGCCGAAGACGAGCTCGCCGCGGTGGGGATGGCCATCGGGGCCGGGTGGGCAGGCGCGCGGGCGATGACCTCGACCTCCGGGCCCGGCATCTCGTTGATGGCCGAGTTTGCCGGCCTGGGCTATTACGCCGAAGTGCCGGTCGTCATCTTCGACATCCAGCGCATCGGGCCGTCCACCGGCCTCCCCACACGCACCTCGCAGGCCGACATCGGGTTTGCCTACACGCTGTCGCACGGCGATACCAAGCACCTGGTGCTGCTGCCGGGCACGGTCGAGGAGTGCTACGAGTTCGCTCGCGACGCGTTCGATTACGCCGACCGATTCCAGACCCCGGTGTTCGTGCTTTCCGACCTCGACCTAGGCATGAACCTGTGGATGACGCCCGAGTTCAAGTACCCGGACAAGCCGTTCGACCGTGGGAAGGTGCTGTCAAGAGCCGACCTCGAGCGCCTGGCCGGCGAGTGGGCGAGGTATCGCGACGTCGACGGAGACGGCGTGCCATACCGGACGCTCCCAGGCACGGATCACCCCGCGGCCGGCTACTTCACACGCGGATCCGGTCATGACGAGCATGCCCGGTACACGGAGAGCGCTGAGGCGTATGCGGCCAACATGGATCGGCTTTCGCGCAAGTTCGAGACCGCGCGCACCGCGCTGCCCGCGCCGGTGATCGACGAATCGACCGGATCCAAGATCGGGCTCATCGCGTTTGGCTCCACCCACGCTGCCGTTCTTGAGTCGCGCCAAGCGCTTGCGGCGGCGAAGTTGCCCGTCGATTACCTGCGCATCCGGGCCCTGCCGCTGTCCGCGCAGGTCGTCGAGTTCGTCTCGCGACATGAGCGCGTGTACGTCATCGAGCAGAACCGCGACGGCCAGGTCTACGACCTCCTTCGCCTCGCCCTGCCCCCGGCGCTCGTAGCCCGCCTGCGCTCCATCCGCCATTACGACGGCCAGCCCATCCCGGCCGACGCCATCACGGAACCCCTACTCGAGTCGGAGGCCGTTCCCGCATGAGCGCAACCATCAACCGAATCGGCCTGCCGCGTGACGCGTATAAGGGCGCGGCCACCACGCTATGCGCCGGGTGCGGCCACAACTCGATCACCAACCACATGATCAAGGCCCTCTATGAGCTGGGTGTGGAACCACACCGCCTCGCCAAGATGTCCGGCATCGGGTGCTCTTCGAAAACGCCCGCATATTTCGTCGAATCGGCTCACGGCTTCAACGGGGTGCATGGGCGCATGCCCGCGCTGACCACAGGCGCTCAGCTGGCCAACCGACAGCTCATCATGCTCGGCGTTTCCGGCGACGGCGATACCGCATCGATCGGCCTCGGCCAGTTCATGCACATGATCCGCCGCAACATCGATTGCACCTACATCATCGAAGACAACGGCACGTACGGCCTCACCAAGGGCCAGTTCTCGGCCACGGCCGACCTCGGCTCGGTGCAGAAGAAGGGCGCCGTCAACACCTTCCAGCCCATCGACCCGTGCGCGGTGGCGCTTACCCTCGGCTGCACCTTCGTCGCGCGGTCCTTCAGCGGCGACGGCAAGCAGGTGGTGCCGCTGATCAAGGCTGCAATCGCCCACCGCGGCACCGCGGTCCTCGACATCGTCTCGCCCTGCGTCACGTTCAACGACCACGACGGCTCGACGAAGAGCTACAGCTGGATCAAGGACCACGAGGAGTCGATCGCGGACGTCTCTTTCATCCCCTTCTTCGAAGAGGTCCACGTCGATTACGAGCCGGGGACGGTTCGAGATGTCGAGCTCCACGACGGATCACACATCCTGCTCAAGAAGCTGGGTGAGGACCACGACCCCACCGACCGCCGCGCTGCGATGAAGGTGATCGAAGAGGGCCGCTCGGCCGGCCACCTGGTGACCGGCCTGCTCTACCTCGACCCGGCCTCGGTCGACTTCGCCACCACCGAGCGGATCCCAGACAGCCCGCTGGTGGACCTGGGCGAGGACCAGCTGCGACTCACGCGGGACGAGTTCGCGCAGTTCATGTCCGAGTTCGCCTGAGCGCCACTCTCGACCCTCGCGCGACGCCGGCCGAGTTGGCACGGGGCACGAGACTCGTCGCTCGGCGCGACCCCGTAATGGCGCGGCTGATCAAGGCGGTGGGCCCGATGACGCTGCGCGGACCGTCCGAGGATCCGTTCGCCGCGCTCGTGCGCTCGATCATGTTTCAGCAGTTGGCCGGTGCCGCGGCCAACGCGATCCACGGCCGCTTCCTCAAGCTCTTCGCGGACGGCCTTTCCCCATCGGGCGTGCTTGCTCTGCCCGAAGGAGCGATGCGGACGGCCGGCTTGAGCGGCTCCAAGGCAGCCGCCGTCACCGACCTGGCGCGAAAGGTCGAGGACGGCGCTGTGCCGCTCGGGGATGTGGACTCGCTCTCCGACGACGAGCTGATCGCGCGCCTGGTGCAGGTCCGCGGCATCGGTCCGTGGACGGCCCAGATGTTCCTCATGTTCCAGCTGCGCCGTCTCGACGTCTGGCCGGTGGAAGACTACGGCGTACGCAAGGGCTGGGCGACCGCGCACGGGCTCAAAGAACCGCTCAAGCCGCGCGAGATGCAGGCGGAAGGCGAGAAGTTTCGACCGTACCGTTCGATCGCCGCCTGGTACTGCTGGCGAGTCGTCGATACGGTGCTGCCGGTGAAGCCCGATAAGGCGCGCGTGGCGCCAAACGTGCGAAAAAACAATCCAGATAGGGCTCGGCTGGCGCCAAAAGCGCGGAAACGGTCCTAAGCAGCTAGCGGCTGTAACGGCGTCGCAGGCGCTCGATCGCCTTGTTACAAGAGGGAACCGTCCCGGTTCCCTCTTGTCGGGGCGCTCAACGGCCGATGTTCAGCTGGATCTAGGCCGAACGTCAAGTCGGCCGGATTCGCGCCCCTGAACACCTTCGGGAGAGGATGTGATCGATTTAAGAATTTCTCCCACCGACACTGGAGACCTCAAGAAGGGTTGGTCGCGGCCGGGTTAAACCCGGCCGCCCTTGCCACATCTCAACTGAGTTCGGCCTGCGATCTCATTGCCGTCTAACGGCTGTAACGGCGTCGCAGGCGCTCGATCGCTTTGTCGCTCATCGGCGGCCAGCCATACGCATCCAGGAACTCGCGCGCGTGGCCCGGCCCGAAGTTGTACTGCAGCGTCCACACTCCGGCTGCCAGGTCGTCCTGCGGATCGCCGAGGCCCGCGCGCCCGAGGTCGATAAGAGCGCTCAGGCGGCCGTCATCCACCAGCACGTTGGGCAGGCAGTAGTCGCCATGGATGAGCACGTGGCCCGGTCTGGGCTCGCCGAAGGGGCAGCCGGTGGCGTCGACAGCGTGGATGTCACGAAGGATCTCCCCCAGCCGCAGGGCGACGCGTGACGGCTCCCAACCGAGGGCGCGATCGGAGAGTGGGATCCCACGGGCGGCGCGGGTCAGGAGCCAGTCGTCGCCGAAGCCACGGACCAGGCCCAGCACCTCAGGCACCGGCAGCCGGCCGGCCAGCCACACCGTCCTATCGCGCTCCCCCTTCAAGTCGCCCGCGCGTTTGACATAGACGGAGCCGCCCTGGCCCTCGAGCCGCCAGACCGTCCCGGCCCAGCTCATCCACGCGAATTCCTTTTGCAGGCGGCTTCCGCCGACCGCGGCCAGCGCAGCCGCCCGCACAGCGGGGGGAAGCCGCATGGACGATGACGACTTACGTTCCTCGCGTTCCATCACTTCGATACGATGAAGTGTGGAGCGCGTATGCAGGCAAGCGCGCGCTCAACGGGTGTGGAGGGTGTGTGATGGCCGCGAAAGTAGTTCCGGATACTCCTGACGCGTTCAAGGACGCGTCCTGGGAGGACGTCCGCCCCTACTACGAGGAGCTGGCCACGCGCCCGCTCGACACCGGAAACGTCGAGGATTGGCTGGCCGACTGGTCTCGATTCGAGTCGCTCCTGTCGGAGGCCTCGGCGCTGGCCAACTTCGCCTACAGCTGCGACACCGCCGATCCTGACCGAGAGGCTGCCCAGCTACGGTTCGGGACCCAGATCTCGCCCCGCGCGCACGAGCAGCGGGTGCGGCTGCAGGCAAGACTCGTTGAGCTGGGCTATGTGCGCCCAGGGCTCGAAACGATGATCCAGAGGTTTCGCAACCAGATGGACATCTTCGACGAGGCCAACGTGCCGCTGTTCGCGGAGATCTCAGAGCTGGGCACGCAGTGGACCAAGATCAACGGAGCGATGACCGTCCAGTGGGATGGTGAAGAGAAGACCCCCGCCCAGCTTCTGCCGTTTCTCCTTTCCACCGACCGCGATGTGCGGGAGCGCGGCTTCAGGCTTCGAGCCCAGCCCTACATCGAGCAGCGCGACGTCCTGGCCGGCATCTTCGACCGTATGTACGACCTGCGGCAGAAGGTGGCCAAGAACGCGGGCTTCGCCAACTATCGCGACTTTGTTCACCGCGAGAAAAACCGCTTCGACTACACGCCCGAGGACTGCTTGCGCTTTCACGTCGCCGTCGAGGAGGCTGTGCTGCCGGCGGTCGAACGCATCAATGAAAAGCGCCGCAGCCGAATGGGCCTTGAGACGCTGCGCCCGTGGGACACGTCGGTAGATCCATTCGGCCGTCCTCCGCTCAAGCCGTTCGAGGACATCAGAGGCTTGATCGATCCTGCGGCGCCGATTTTCGCCCACGTCGACCCCGATTTCCGCGGCTACTACCAGGCCATGGACGACGCCGGCCTCCTCGACCTGGACAATCGCAAGGGCAAGGCTCCCGGCGGTTACTGCACGACCCTGCCGTTTCGGAAGCTGCCCCTGATTTTCATGAATGCGGTCGGCGTCGACGGCGACCTGCGCACGCTGCTGCACGAGTCCGGCCACGCGTTCCATTCGGTTGAGGCCTCGAAGCTTCCACTGCTGTTTCAGCGGAATCCGGGGTCCGAGATGGCCGAAGTGGCGTCGATGTCGATGGAGCTCCTCTCCTCACCGTTTATTGGCAAGGAGAACGGCGGGTACTACTCAGCGCAGGACGCCAGGCGCTCGCGGGCCGATCTGCTCGAAGGCATCATCCTGTTCTTCCCTCACTGCGCGTCCGTCGACGCCTTCCAGCAGTGGATCTACCTCGACGACGCGGGGCGCGACCCGGATGCGCGCGACCGCAAGTGGCTCGAGCTCCGGCGTCGCTTCGAAGGCACCACCGTCGACTGGACGGGGCTTGACCGCGAGCGCATCGCCCGCTGGTACATGCAGCCGCACTTCTTCGCGAGTCCGTTCTATTACATCGAGTACGGGATCGCGCAGCTCGGCGCCCTGCAGGTGTGGCGGAACAGCCTTCACGACCGCAAGGACGCCGTGCGCAAGTACCGCGAGGCCCTTGCCCTGGGCGCCACGCGGCCGCTGCCGGAGCTGTTCAAAGCCGCCGGCGCGAAATTGGTCTTCGAACCGGAAGGCATGCGCGAGCTCATCAGTTTGGTGGAAGAAGAGCTCGACAAGCTCGACGGTTAGGTCTCTCGCTACTCGCCGGCCAAGTTCCGCAGCGCCATGCGCGGACCGTAGCGCGGAGCCGTGATGCCGGCGACGCCGATGAGCCTGATGACTCGCGCCCGGTGCCCGCGATACGCCTCGAGCAGCTCGAGCATCCGCTCGTCAGTGGATCGCGGCGTGCCTTCGAGTGCGTAACCGACGGCGTGGGGCAGGTGGTAGTCGCCGACCTGGACCGCGTCGGCGTCGCCGAGCGCAACCAACGCGACCTTGGCCGCCGTCCATGGCCCGACGCCCGGAAAGGCTTCGAGTCGGCGGCGCGCGCTCGCCAGGTCCATGGTCACGATCTCCTCGAGGCGGGTCGCACTTCGAGCCGCGCGGATGATGACCTCGGCGCGGCGGCGTTCGATCCCGAATTTGTGAAAAGTCCAGTACGGCGTGCCCGCGAGGACCTTGGCCGAGGGAGGAATGGTGAGACCTGGCGGTCCAGGCGCAGGCTCACCTAACGCTGAGACCAGCGCGCGATACGATCGGTGCGCCTCGACGCCGATCACCTTCTGCGCCAGCACCGTCGGCACCAGGGCCTCGAATACGGCCCGAGTCTTGGGCAGGCGCAGGCCGGGATGGCGCCGGTGCAGATCGGCGAGGAGAGGATGAGCGGGGCGGAAGCCGGAGTCGTCGTCCTCCTCCCCGCACAGGGCGGCGGCACCCGCCGCGGCCCAGCCGGCGCCTGGCCCCCACGCTTCGACCTCGACCGCGCCTTCCCGTTGCATGAGATGAACGGTGGCGGCGCCTTCGGGCGTAAGGGTCGCGCGCCACGCCTCATGGTCGTGCAGTCGCAGCGAGGCGCCCTGACCGATCGGCGCGATCGTCAGGGCGAGATCAAGCGGCCTGCGGAGCTCGAATCGCGTGCGGGTTGGGACGTCCACCTCACGCGATTATCGGAACCTCGAAGGTGAACGTGCTGCCTTCGCCCTCCGTCGAGTCGACTTTGATGTCCCCGTCGTGCATGCGAGCGATCTCACGCGACAGCCACAGGCCCAGCCCCGAGCCCGCGACATGCATGGTCGACTCCCGATGGATGCGACCGAACTTGGTGAACAGCATCGCCTGGTCCTCGGGAGCGATGCCAATCCCTTGGTCGACGACCATCACCCGCGCGGTCTTGCCATTTCGATTGACCAAGACGGTGATCGGTTTATCTGCCGACGAATACTTGATCGCGTTGGTGATCAGGTTCTTGACCACGATCTGGAACCGCTCGGAGTCAACCTCCGCGATGATGGGCTCCGGCGGCAGCTCGACAGCAAGATCGTGTTTGGCCAGCATGGGCCGCACGCTGTCGATCGCGAGCTCGGTCAGCTCGACGATGTCTCCGCGCTCCTTGCGGAGGCCAAATCGTCCCTCCTCGAGCCGGGCGGCCTCGAGCATCTGCTCGACCATCGAGTTGACCTCGTCCGCCTTGGCGATCAGGAGAGGGAGGATGGACATGGCCCTGGGCGCGAGAGCACCCAGAGATCCGCTCTCCAGCATGGTCAGGTACCCCTTGATGACCGTCATCGGGCCGCGCAGCTCGTGCGACGCGATGTTCATGAATTCGGTCTTCGCCTTCTCGAGGTCCCGGATCCGCGCACTCAGTGCCACCCGATCCAGGCCTGCCGTGATGCTCCCGGCGTACTGGCGCAGCCGGATCACCTCGTCATCACCGAAGAGGGGCGTGAAAGCGCCGGCGACGACGACCATTGCGCCTGGGCCCTCCTGCAGCTCGAGCGGGATGACCAGCGTCGGCGACCCTCGCGGCGGCGACCGGACCTCGCCGGCCTGGGGGTTGGCCGCCGCACGAGCCGCAACTTCCTTGGCTTTCTCCTCGCTCAATCCCCTGTAAGCAAGGATGGAAGAGTCCGAGTCGATGATGACTGCGCCCGCACCGCCCACCAGTCGGGTCGCCCATTCGAGGGCGCGAGCGGCCTGGGTGACTCGATCGGGGCTGTGCGTCAGGAGGCTGTGCAATCCCTGGCGGAGCTCCTCCTCCTCGGGCTGGCTCCACAAACGTCGAAGCCACGCCGGCGGGTAGAAGCTGATGAACAGCATCGGCACGATGGCGAGCGCCACGAGATTGAGCACCAATTGCGCGGCGTCGTTGGTGACGAACGAACCGCCCAGAGTCCCGAACATGATCACCGCGACAAGGCCCGCGTAGCCGAGGCTGAGCGATCGCATGCGGGCCCCCTCGACGGCCGGCCGGCCGCGCGACGCCAGCCACAGCGTGACGATCGGCTCCACCACGCAGACGCCCCAGGTGACGAGAATCGCAGCGAGGGCAAACGTCTGCAGCGCGCGATGGGGCGCCTGAGTGTTGGTGGGCAGCTCGACGAAGATGGCGAGCGCGGCCACCAGCACGATCACCACCGCGACGAATCGACGGGTACTCGCGCCGAGCGGGATGAACGAGTCCCGGAACATGAGCAGCGCCCAGCCGGACAGGAGGAACAGCAGTATCGCCAGGTCGATCAGTGGGCGACCATACGGCCCCGAATCCGACAGGCTGGGAGCGATCAGAACCAGTAACGTGAGAGACCCGAACGCGAGGGCGAGGTAGCCGCGGCGTCGCTCCCGGTGGCTGAGCCAATCGGCCAGCATCGCGACGCTGAGCAGAACGAATGCGACCTCGATCGCCAGAGGCATGACGGCAAGGACGACTGACAACTCGCCGAGATTCTAGACGTGACGACATTTCGACGACAAGAGGGAAAAGGAAATGAAATGGGTAACTCGCAAGAACGCCAACGTCGATCGGATCGCATGCCCGTGGCTGATCAAGCGCTTCATCGACCCGGACGCCGAGTTCCTGTACGTGGCCGCGCCGGACGTGCCGGCCGTGGCGGAGCGTGAGGGAGCCGTGCCCTACGACGTGGCCGGCGTCGAGCTGGGACACGTCGACGGCAGGTGCAGCTTCGAGTCGATCATCGTCAAGTACGGCCTGAAGGACCCCGCGCTCGACCGGCTCGCCTTGATCGTCCACGGGGCCGATGTGGCCGCCGACCTCGACGTGACGCCCGAAGCCGCCGGCCTGAAAGCGATCGCCCACGGCTTTGCGATCGTCCACGGCGAAGAGGACCACCGCAAGATCGAGCTGGAAAGCCCGCTCTACGACGCGCTCTACGCCTGGTGCCAGCGCGAGGCGGCCCGCCTCGAGAAGGCCGGCTGACCGGCTTTTTTGCCTAAGGGGCCACCGTTGGCTGTCGATTCTGGCCTCGCGCATTCGTGTAGCTGGTGAGGACGGCTCACCGAGTCGGCACCACCGAGATTTTCACGGGAGGCAGAAATGAGACTGGTGGCAACGGAATACCTATCACTCGACGGAATCTTCGAAGAGCCGGGCAAGTGGTCCGGCCCTTTCTTCAATGATGAGGCCGGGCAATTCAAATGGAAGGAGCTGCAGGCAAGCGACGCGCTCCTGTTGGGGCGCAACACATACGAGGGCTTTTCGGCCGCGTGGCCAACGATGCCAGGCACGGGCGAATTCGGCGAAAAGATGAACACCATGCCCAAGTACGTGGTCTCTTCCACCCTGGAAAAGGTCGAGTGGGCGGGCTCGAAGCTCATCGAAGGGAACCTGATGGACGAAATCCGCAAGCTGAAGAAGAAGCCCGGCCAGGATCTCTTGCTCTCAGGCAGCGCGCAGCTCTTCAACGCGTTGGCGCAAGAGAACCTCATCGATCTCTACCGATTCATGCTGCATCCGATCATCCTCGGCAAAGGCAAGCGCCTGTTTGCCGATGGTGTCGAGCGGAGAATCCTGGCCTTGTCCGAGACCAAGGCATTCAAAGGCGGCATCGTCGTGGTGGAGTACGTACGGCCGAAGAACCCCTAGCCCCGCGCGGTTTAAGAACTCTGGAGAATGTCCCCGGCCCGCTCAACTTCTAAGTCGAGTCGAGGGCCTCCATGCAGTGCGAGAACGCCCACCGCCGCAATGTTTGTCGAATGCACGGCCTAGCTGTCTGCGTTGATGACTCAGGTGTGCCGGCCAGCGCCGCCGGCGCTAGTCGATACTGTCCGAAGGCCACCGGATGAAGATGGCCGGCTTCGAGTTCATGGGGGTAGCGGGATGATCAGCCCTTACACCGCGGTCGGACTCATACCTACCGTCAGAGGCATCCGCCGACGGGAGGATATCAAGATCAATCTCGAGCACCTGGCCCACCTGTTCAAGGCGGCCTCATGGCTGTCGAGCCTCGACCTCCCGGTCCGCCTGATCGCGATCCCGGAAGGTGGCCTGCAAGGGTTCACCGACGAAGTGCTGGACCTCGACCACGTCGAGTTCGCTCGGAGCTGCGCAATCAATATCCCGGGCGAGGAGACCGACGCGCTCGGCAAACTGGCGCGGCAGTACGACGCCTTCGTGATTGCGCAAGCCAAGGCCTGTCACGCCGAGGTGAAGGACCGCTTCTTCAATATCGGCTTCATCATCAACCCGTCTGGCGAGGTGATCCTCCAGCACTACAAGGTCTCGCCGTTGTTCCCCGTCGAGCACTCGGTCTGCCCGCACGACATCTACGACTGGTGGATCGAGAAGTACGGACGCAACCTGGAT
>WNFB01002320.1_pt1 | contig 19300 bp, 15 predicted proteins | sample 5400501 | NCBI WGS metagenome assembly WNFB01 (sample SAMN13153341, study PRJNA577476) | soil metagenome | isolation source: 200 cm saprolite under Douglas fir tree site 2 hole 1 | place: USA:California | collected 2015-04-18 | reverse complement strand
GCCGTTCTTTCTGGATCCTTGACGACATCACGCCGCTCCGCCAGCTCACCGACGAAGTCGCCAAGTCTGCCGTCCATTTGTTCGCACCGCAGGAGGCGGTCCGCTTCCGCTGGAATCGCAACACAGACACTCCGCTTCCGCCGGAAGTCCCCGCGGGGAAAAATCCCCCCGATGGCGCCATCATCGATTACTACCTCGCAGCCTCTTCAAGCGCGCCCGTCACGCTCGAGATTCTCGACGCGCAAAACCATCTCGTTCGATTCTTTCCGCTGAGGCTGGGATGCATCGTTTTGTATGGGACCTGCATTATGCTCCTCCCAAATCGTTGAACCATGAATTTCCGATTTCCGCGATCCTCCGTGACACGCCCATCTATCCTCTCGGTGCTTGGGCACTTCCAGGCAAGTACACCTTGGAACTTACAGTGGACGGCAAGAAATACTACGCGGACCTCAAGGTAGAGATGGACCCGCGGATCAAGACTTCCATGGACGACCTCGGGAAGCAGTTCGATATGGAAACGGGCGCGATATATGGAATGAATCAGAGCTACGAAGCGCTGCGGCATGTGCAATCACTGCGTGCGCAACTGAAGGATCGTGCAGCAAGAGCAGGCAAGGGAACTCTGGCGGATGCCATTGCCGCGCTCGATAAGAAAGCCGCCGAACTGGAAGGCGCCGCACAGAGCGCATTTTTCGGGCTGCCACCGAGTGGAAGGCAGCCGGAAAATCTCTCTACCCTCAACCAGCACTTCGGGAGCATTCTCAGCGTTGCGGACAGCGCTGACGCCGCGCCAACCACGCAAGCCACATCTGTGTACCGCGAATTCGAGGAAGCTCTGAAAAGTCTCCTCGACCGCTGGTCCAATATCCATCAAACAGACGTCGCAGCCCTTAATGGCCTGCTAAAGTCAGCCGGACTGGCCTCCGTGGACCCAAATGCTCCACCAAAAGCCGATCCATCTGCCGATGAGGATGGCGATGACGAACCGTAATGGTGGCAGTCGCAGTGTGGGGCAGGGAATCTCTTGAACGGACGGCATTCGTCCAGTATGCGGGACTTTATTCCAATTGGGTGAACCGGCCAAAGCCGATACGCACTTGAAATGTATTGATCCCGGGATTCGGAGTAGCCAGGCCGGCGTTTGAGATGTGCATATAACGAACTTCGACGTTCCAGTTGTACTTGCTGCGGAGAAAATGCAAACCCATCGCGCCGCCCGATGTGAAGTTCACTTTCGTGGTCCCCGGGGGCACCTTTTCATTTGTAAATAATGTGCCGCCGCCAATTTCAGCGTAGGGAACCACTTTGCCGCGCGTCGAGAAATTCCATTTTAGGGCGAACGGGTCGAGCCCGAGGCCGTAGGCCGTGCCTGTTTTTTGTGCGACGAGGAAAACCGGCACCACATCCACGGCGTATTCGAATCGGCCGCGCAGAAAGCCTGGCCCGTGCGGGCCGGTGAGCACCCAGCCGTAACGCGCGCCGAGATTCCAAATGCCCGAGTCCGAGGTGCTTCCCGTGAGGCCGCGGCCCCCGCCGGTCCACAATTGCAATTCATGGCTACCGCGTTCGGGCCCGGCCTGCGCATGAGAACGCGGCGCGAGGAAGAGCGCAAGGAACAACGAGATCACGAGAGCACGATTCACCGAGTGCCACCTCAAGGCTTTTTGATTCCAGCCTCGCGGAAATAGGTGCAGGTGAAGATACCGAAAATCCGGCGCAAACGCGAATCTGTTTTAGTTCATTTTCTGTATTGGTTCATTTCAGGTAGGTGTGCACGATCTGAATGACATCATCGGCGGCTTCTTCCGAGGACTTGGATTTTCGCGGCATGTGATTGCGGATGTGGTCTTCCATCAACTCGCCCATGAGGCTGTTGATGGAGCCGCGAGCAGCGGCGGGGCGGACGCAGGGGTACCGTCAGGCTGTTTTTCCGAGAAGCTGGTGAGCGTAGGCTGGCGCTTTGCCTTCATCTTCGTGTTTGCAATAGACGTAGACATCGACGCCCTGGCCAAGCCAGGCGTCGAAGCGTTTTCTCCAGGCTTTCAGTTCTTTCGGAGTGTAGTTTTCGCGGCGCAGGCGAACGTAGGTGAAGCCGGCGGTGAGCACCTCGGGAGGTGTTTGCTTGTCGGTCTCTGCCAAGCAGAGCGCCGTCTCGTGCTGGCGAAGAACGGCGTACGTTTCCTCGGTGTACCAAGACGGGTGACGTACTTCAAACGCGAAAGCAAAAGCGGGCGGGCGAAGAGCAAGAAAGTCTTCCAGCAAGGGGCGATCGAACTTAAAGTTGGGCGGGAGCTGAACGAGGATTGGGCCGAGATGGTCGCCGTCGTTGAGAACGCTGGCGACTTCCAGGAAACGTTTGAGGGTGCTCTCGCAGCCGCGGAGCCTTTGGATGTGAGTGATTTGCTGGTTGGCCTTCAAGGCGAAGCGAAAGCCTTCGGGGACGCTCTTTGCCCAATTCAGGAGCATAGTCTCAGCGGGCATGCGATAGAAACTGTGATTGATTTCGACCGTCGCGAACTGCTTGGCGTAGAAACTGAGCATTTCGCGGTCCGGGAGTCTATCGGGGTAAAAACTCCCCTTCCACTGTTTATAGGAGTATCCAGAAGTTCCAACACGAAGCAAGCCCGAGCGAGGAATAGTGCACCTCCGTGCCCTGGCATTTAATCACAGCCACCGCGCTCGGAAAAGGCAAAGGGCGGCGCCCACGTTGCGATCAAGGCGCCTTCTTCGCTCTCGGGAGCATACGGCCGCTCAGAAACAGGCGCTTTGGGGAATGCGCGCACGGCATACGGAGCGGCAAGCGGCCGGCCGAGAGCATTCTGGTGCACATCGATAAGGACGCGACCGGGGGGGCGGCGCGCGACGGAACGCTCGTTGGTTACGAGGTTCGGGTGCTCGGTGGTTACGGTGCGGGCGACGATCTCGGCGAAAGTTCGCAACTGCTCATAGGTGTAGGCGGGGTCGACGGGAATGTACAGGTGGAACCCAGTTGCGCCGGAGGTTTTCAGGAAACTAGATAGTCGCAATTCTTCCAGCTTTTTGTGCAGGGCCCGAGCGATCGTGACGACCACGGAAAAGTCTGTGCCGTCAGAAGGGTCGAGGTCGAAAAAGAAATAGTCGGGGTGCTCGAGATCGGCATCGCGGCTGGACCAGGGATTGTGATCGATGCAACCGAGGCCGGTCAAAAAGAGAAGGGAAGCGCGATCATTGGCGGTGGCGTAGCGGATCTCCTCACCGCGATGCTCGGAATCCACGGGCACGGTCTTGAACCACTCCGGCAGACCTTCGCGCAAATCTTTTTGAAAAAAGGCCTGGCCCTTGATTCCGTCCGGATAGCGACGCAACACCAAAGGACGATCGCGGAGAAAAGGCAGGATGAAGCCTGCGATGCGATAGTAGTAGGCGAGCAGGTTCCGTTTGGTGTAGCCAGATTCAGGAAAATAGATTTTGTTCAAGTTGCTTAGCCGGAGCCGTTTGCCGTCCAATTCGATCGTGACGGTTTCTGAGCGGCCTTTGAATAGCTCGGCTTCGATCTGGGCTCTTGTGCTGAGCACGCGGCCGACGACCTCTGGGGCCCGAGCCAGGGTGGGAGCAGCGACGGCAAGGGCGACCTCGCTCTCCCATTGGCAATCTGCGGGACGCGCGTCCTCGCGAAGCGCGAGGAAAACAGGGTGGCGCAAGGCGTTCTCCTGCGTCCATCCGCTGAACTTGACACGCGCGACCAGTGAGGGAGAGACCCAGGAAGGCTTTTCGTTGGTTTCGGGCACGGCGTCAAATGGGCAAGCAGAAACTGCCAGCTCTTTCAACTTGCTGCTCAATGCCTTCAGCCTTTTCACGTCAAATCCGCTGCCGACATGTCCGATGAAGCGAAGTCTCTTCCCTTGATACAAGCCCAACAGCAGCGAGCCGAAGGGAAGAGCAGCGGTGCGAGGCGCGGTCCAGCCACCCACGACGGCGTCGAGAGTCTTCGTTACCTTCAGCTTCAACCAGTCCGCGCTACGAGCGGAAACGTACGGGCTGTCGACTCGCTTCGCGATGATCCCTTCCAAGCCGTTCTCTTTTGCCAGCCCAAACAGCTCTTTTCCGTGCTCCATTTGATGATCGGAGAAACGAAACCGGTCGGACACGTGCAGCAAGCGGCGCAGGAGTTGCTTGCGCTCGGAGAGCGGGGCTTCGCGGAGATCGTATCCGTCGCAGTAGAGAAGATCGAAGGCGAAGTAAACGGCAGGTACGCGCGAGAGCAGGTTCTCGCCGGGAACACGCACATGCATGCGTTCCTGCAGGCGCTCAAAGTCGCTGCGGCCTTGAACATCCAGAGCAACGACCTCGCCGTCAAGAATTGCCTGGTGGGCGACAAAAGCGCCGGGAAGAGAGGCCAGTTCGGGATAGCGCTTGGTGATGTCCGCGCCGGTACGAGACCGCAGCGTCAAAGCAGCGCCAGCAATCCAGGCAAGCGCGCGCACGCCGTCCCACTTGATTTCGAAGAGCCAGTTGGGATCGGAGAAGGGATGGTCGGTAAGCGTCGCGAGCATGGGCTCCAAGCGAGACGGCATGGCGGCTTTCCGGGCGTTATGTAGCTCGGCTCCGCGAATGGGGTTTGCATCGCGTTTGGGCGGAAGTTCCTGGCTGATCTCCTCGAGCGTCCGCCCGGTCAGAGCAGAGCCGTCGTGCTCGTCCACGTTCCAGGCGGGATCCTCGGCGGCGTCTTTGTGCTTGATCATCAACCATTCGTTGCCCTTCTCGCTGTGTTTAAGCTTGACGAGAACGAAACTGCCGCGCAGCTTCTCTCCGTTGAGGCTGAACTTAATCTCTCCTCGCTGGAGCTGCTGAACCGCGTCGAGGGCACCTTCCACGGCGAACGTTCCACGATCCCACACCATCACCGTTCCTGCCCCATAGCTCCCCTCGGGAATCTTGCCTTCGAAGCCGCCATACTCAAGCGGGTGATCTTCGGTTTGGACGGCCAGGCGCTTGTCGGCATGACTCTGCGAAGGCCCCTTGGGCACCGCCCAGGACTTCAAAGTCCCATCGATTGCCAGACGGAAGTCGTAGTGCAGCCGCGTTGCTCGATGCTTTTGCACTACAAAAGTATCCCCGTGTTCCGCGTCGGCGCGGACTTCCAACTGTGACAGCTTCGGCTTGGGGAGGCGTGTGCGCTTACCCAATGGCTCCAGTTCACCGGATGGTTCTGGCGTGCGGTCGAACTTCCGTTTTCGCTTGTATTCTTCGAGCTTCGCCATGGACGGATTGATTCTATCCTAGAGGCCCTTGTGCGAACCTCAGCGTTGTTTTGGAGCTTCGGCTTGAGAACTTCAATTACTTTGCAAAATGAGCATCGCTGGCGATGGATTCATCTTGCTTCTTGCCCGGCGGGCGGACTAATCTTAAAAGCTCGTACGTAATTCATAGGCTGCTTTCACCGGAGGAGTGTCCACATGGCCACGACTGTTTGGAAAGGCCACCTCACGTTTGGCTTGATTTCGATCCCCGTCCGGATGTTTGCCGCGGCGCGCGGTGAACGAATCAGTTTCAATCAGCTCCACAAGGAGTGTCATTCGCGGCTCAAACAGCCCTTGTTTTGCCCGGTTTGCAACCGCAATGTGGAGCGATCCGAAATCGTAAAGGGCTATGAGTACGAAAAGGATCAGTACGTTCTGTTCAGCGAAGAAGAGCTCGACAAGATCGAGCCTTCTTCGGCGCGCGTCATGGAAATCCTGGAGTTCGTAAAGTTGGATGAGATGGATCCTCTCTACTTCGACTCATCTTATTACCTTAACCCGGAGGATGCCGGCTTGAAGGCTTACCAGCTTCTTACCAATTCGATGAAGGAGTCCGGCTACGGGGCGATCGCCAAGCTCACCATGCATCAGCGCGAACACATCGTGGTTATCCGGCCTGGCGCGAAGGGTATGACGCTGCACACCATGTTCTATTCGAATGAGATTCGTGCGGCTGAGTCCGTTCCAACCGACAAGATCGAGCTGAAGGATCAGGAAAAGAAGCTCGCGCATCAGCTCATCGAAAGCCTAGCGGCTCCTTTTGAGCCGCAGAAGTACCGCGACGAATATCAGGAAAATGTGCGTGGCATGATTGCCGCCAAGCTCAAGGGCCAGGAAGTCACCGAGGTCGCCCAGCCGCACATGGCTCCGGTCATCGACTTAATGGAAGCCCTCAAAAAGAGCCTCGCGGAAAAACAAGCCCCAGCCGCGTCGGCGGCATCGCCGGCCCTGGTGGGAAAGAAGCCTCCGGCCCGAGCCGTGCAACCAATTCGATCTGTCCAGAAGAGGGCAGGGAAGAAGATAGCCGGTTAATTCCTGATGAGTGCGACGGACAGATTCAGCCCGGAGGAGGTCCAGCGGATTCTGGGTCTGACCGGGAGGCAGCTGGATTATTGGGACCGCTTGCGGCTCGTTTCACCCCGAAAAGAAAAAGGAAACCACTTCTACGACTTCCGCGATCTGATTGGCCTGCGCACTGTAAAGCAGCTGGTGGAAGAGGGAGTGCCCGCCAACCGTCTGCGGCGCGCTCTTGCGGCGCTTCACGAGAAACTTTCCCAGGCGCACGCGCCTCTTTCGGAGCTGCGGGTTCTTTCCGACGGAAAAGACATCCTTGTGGAACGCGGCGGCGCGCGCCTCGAACCGCTGTCGGGTCAGTTCGCGTTGAATTTCGAGACTCGCGAGCTTGGCGAAAGAGTGCGTGTGATCGCCGGGCCCGGGCGCAATGCTGACGACTGGCTCGCCACGGCGCTGGAGTATGAAGCCGAAGGAAAGACAAGGGCGGAAGCGATCGATGCGTATGATCGTGCTTTGTGCGTTGATCCCCGAAGGCCTGAGGCACTGATCAACTGCGGGACGCTCTACTACGAGGAGGGAAATCTCGAAAAGGCGGCTGACTACTTCCGTCGCGCTCTTGCACAGGATGCAGAGAACGCTCTGGCTCACTTCAACCTAGGAAGTGTGCTGGAAGAAGTCGGTGAAGTCGAAGTCGCGCGGCAGCACCTCCGGCAGGCAGTCCGTCTCCAGCCGAACTATCCCGATGCGCACTACAACCTGGCTTTCGTTTGCGAGAGGCTGGGCGCGTATGCCGAAGCCCAGCAGCACTGGCAAGCGTATCTCCGACTAGACCCCATGAGCCCCTGGTGCAGCTATGCCCGCCAACGCCTCGCTTCTTCCAAGAAAGCAAAATCGGCTAGCAGTACATAAGAACGATCCGCGCTTGCCATGAGCGACACGACAGCTTGTTGGCTGCAATTGCGATGCAGGAGGGGCTCGTGCCTGGGGATTCGATCATGGGCAGCCGCGTGGTCAGTCCGGGCAGGCGGCGCCACCGTCAATCCAAATTTTCAGCTGCGCAACTGTTTCTGAGCGGGAAAGAGGTGGTACTGTCCGGCCTTCACCGGGAGTCCAACCCCAGCCAACGAGATCGTCGTTTGAGATATGGTCGAGAAGCGCTTCGAGGGATCGCCCGCCATTCTGCTTCGGATCTTTGATCTGCCTGCAAAGCTCACCGGCCGAGCGCCCAACAAACACCATCTTGTGCTCGGGGGAGGGAAGACTCCACTTTGGATTGCCGGGCGGGAGGTGGGCACCCGGAATATTTGCCGCTTGATGGCACGTATCGCAGCGCATCCCGTACACGCCGTGCCCATCTTTGCCGCGCTTTACGTTCTGAAGATGCACGTGGCTGTCATCACCTTGAAGGGGCGCATCGCCCGCGGGGTGACAGTTCTGGCAGCGAGGCGAAGTCAGGGCACGATAAACCTGAAGAAATGCGGTGCGCGACGTACTCGCGTCTGGTTTGGCTGGACGAGCTCCAAGGGAAGCCACCAGCAAAGCCGCAGCGGCCACGAACCCAAGGAAGGCGAGCAGGCGAGTTATTGCCGGGCCATGTGTTGAGCGGTTGTGTCTTTCACTTGCCGTGGACGTATTCATGATATGGCTCCCGAGCTTCACGCCAGATCGCTCGCGCGGATTGGCAGCCGGCGAATGCGCTTGCCGGTCGCCGCGAAGATCGCATTCGCCAGCGCCGGCGCTACCGGGGGCACACCAGGTTCGCCGACTCCCGTGGGATTTTCGCTGCTTGGGACGATGTGCACCTCAATTTCGGGCGATTCGAAGATCCGCAGCATCTGGTAGTCGTGAAAATTCCCCTGCTCGACTCTTCCGTCCTTCAGTGTAATTTCCGTTTTCAGCGCCGCTGTCAATCCGAAGATGATTCCGCCTTCCATCTGCGCCTTGACCGTGTCCGGATTGATGGCCAGCCCGCAATCGACGGCGCAGACGACGCGATGCACGCGCACCGCGCCTTTTTCTACAGATGCTTCGATCACTTGGGCCACGTAGCTATCGAAAGAAAAATGGGTGGCGATGCCGCGCCCGACTCCGGGTGGCAGCTTTGATCCCCATTTTGCCTTTTGTGCGGCGAGCTCGAGAACTGCCAACAAACGCGGTTGCTTGGCGAGCAGCGCGCGCCTCAGCTCGTAGGGATCCTTTCCGCCGGCGTGGGCTACTTCATCGAGGAATGCCTCAACGGAAAATCCTGTGTGAGAGTGCCCCACAGAGCGCCACCACTGCACCGGGACACCGATCTTCGGGCTGTGCAGGTCAACCTGCAAGTTGGGAATGCCGTAGAGGATGTCCGCCGCTCCTTCGACGGAGGCTGGATCAATACCGTCCTTGATGAAAAAGGACTCGAAGAGTGTGCCTTGCATGATCGATTGGCCGACAATCGTGTGGGTCCATGCGATTGGATTGCCGCTAGCATCCAAGCCGGCGACGAAGCGGTCATGCCACATGGGGCGATACCAGCCTCCCCGCAAATCGTCTTCGCGAGTCCACACGACTTTCACCGGGGCTTTTGCGGCCTTGGCCACGTGAACCGCTTCCACCACAAAGTCTGAAGCGGGATTCGCGCGCCGGCCAAAGCCTCCGCCGAGCAGTGTGGTATGAATCTGCACCTTCTCCGGAGGCAGACCCGCCACTTGCGCCGCATTCGCGCGGTCTACGGTTTCGAACTGCGTTCCCGTCCAGATTTCGCAGCTTTCCGCACGCAAGTCGACCACACAGTTCAGAGGCTCCATCATCGCGTGCGCCAGGTAGGGCACGTCGTACTCGGCGGTAATGGTCTTCGCCGCCGTTTTCAGAGCGGCTGCTGGATCGCCGGTCTTCTTGGCGACGGTGCCGGGATTCTTCGCGGTTTCCGCAAAATCGCGCAGCATTTGCTCCGTTGAGAGACCAGCGTTCGGCCCGAGGTCCCAATCGACGATGAGTTTGTCGCGTCCGAGCTTCGCCGGCCAAAATCGCTCGGCTATCACTGCTACCCCGGACGGCACTTGTTGCACAGCCTTTACGCCCGGGACCTTTAGTGTTTCGCTGGCATCAAATTTCACCACTCTCCCGCCAAAGACCGGTGGCCGCGCCACCACTGCCGTAAGCATTCCCGGGACGCTAACGTCCAGGCCAAATTGCGCCGAGCCATTCGTTTTCGACGGAGTGTCGAGCCGCCGTGTGGGCTTGCCAATCTGGGTGAAGGCCTTCGCGTTCTTAAGGGGAACGTCTGCGGGCGGCGTCAACTGAGCAGCAGCGTTTGCAAGCGAGCCAAACGTCGCGCGCCGGCCCGACGCGCGGTGAATGACTACGCCGTTCTCGACGTGGCAGCTAGAAGCATCTACATTCCATTGATGTGCTGCCGCTTCAACAAGCATGACCCGGGCGACGGCACCCATCTTGCGATATCGTTCCCATTCCGCCGGAGAGGTCGTGCTTCCTCCAGTCATCTGAATCCCAAACACGGGATGGTTGTAAATTTTGTCCACTGGCGCTGCTTCGACGCGGACTCTCGACCAGTCCGCCTGCAGTTCTTCGTTCAACAGCATCGGCAAGGAGGTGTAAATTCCCTGGCCCATTTCCGAGTGGGCCGAGATGACGGTCACGCTCTCGTCGCTCCCGATGCGCACAAACGCATTGAGCGCGAACTCCTTTTCTTCTGCTGCCAAAACATCGCGTGGTCCGCCAGGCAGCGGCGCGTACAAACTCACCAGAAGCCCTCCGCCGACAGCCGCTCCCGTTCGAATGAATTCCCGCCGACTCACCACTGCTGGAGCGCTCATTTCGTCCTCCGTTCACCCGCCAGCACGGCAGCTCTGTGAATGGCCTTCCGAATCCTCGGGTAGGTTCCGCACCTGCAGATGTTTCCGCCCATGGCTTCATCGATGTCCTCATCCGTGGGCTTTGGGTTTTCCGCCAGCAAGACTGCGGCGCTCATAATCTGCCCGGACTGGCAGTAGCCGCATTGCGGGACGTCCAATTCAATCCAGGCTTTTTGCAGTGGGTGCGTGAGGTTGGTAGAAAGCCCTTCGATGGTGGTGATGTGCTTTCCTTCCACGCGGGATAACGGGGCAACACAAGATCGAATGGCCTGGCCGTCGATATGCACTGTGCAGGCCCCGCAGAGAGCCATCCCGCAGCCAAACTTCGTGCCTGTCAGTCCCAGCGATTCTCGCAAGACCCACAGCAACGGGGTCGAAGCGTCGACGTCCACCTGAACGGACTTTCCATTTACAAAAAAATTCGTCATGTGTGTTCTCCGACTGCCATTGTTAAAACAGAGCACTGGGTTTTCCGGATTGGATGGAATTATAGAGCGTCAGGTTACTAACTTCGAGCAAAATCCCAGGGTGCACATTCTGGTTGAGTCTGGAAGCTTTCAACTTGCCGGCGCGCACGGCGCACTCCGCGAATTCCTGGGTTCGTAAGTTCGGTTTCAGTGGAAAAGTGGGCAGCGGGCACCAGCACAAGGATTTGTCTGTAGCTCGTTGTCCGTACAGCAGATAAATGGTGGAGGCGGGGGGAGTCGAACCCCCGTCCGAAAAGCGCTACGAACCGAAGCCTACATGCTTATCTCAATTCGGTGTGCGGCCTGGCCCGTGAGGGCCTGCCGCGCGTTCGCCCGCCGCGCTCAGAATGAGCAAGAAACGCAGCCGGCTAGTCCGATGGTTCTCGCCCGAGCCTTACGGACCGAAAGGCTCGGGCCAGCTCACTGTGTGACGCCTCTTGCCGGGCCCGTGAGCAAAGCCCGGGGAAGCGTGCGCTTAATTAATTAAGCAGCAAGTGCCAGATTGTTATTGGCATTTCTAGTTTCCACCAAGTTACGGGCAGGTGGGTCCCGGCATGCCTTCGGGCCGCGACAGCTTCCGTCGAAACCGTGTCGCCCCCTGGGTACCCTTCTATTCTACCACCTTGGCCAAGCGCTGTTCTCTCCCCTCTAAGCAACGATTGGGCACAGCGGTACGCCTAGGCGGTTGACTCCAAACGGGTTGGCTTACAGAATCACAAAACGGGAGATTTCGGGCAAAACACCCCCGAAAACCGGTATGGCACAAGAGCCCAACGCCATGGACCAAGCGATCTCGCGCGCCCTGCGGGAGAATCTCGAGCGCATCCAGCGGACTTCCGACGAGCTGCACCAGGCGATCGGGGACGTCGTTGCGGCATGCGCCAGCAGCAGGCCTACGAATGCGCTTCCGTCGATGCTGCGGGCGCAAGCGGCCGCGGCGTCGCTTTCTGCATCGCTAGAAGTGTTGACGCGCTTCGTAGCCACGGCGATGCAGAGCGGCTCGAGGTCACCATTTGAAGCGCAGATCACGCAACTGGTGAGCACGGGCGTGGTCGAACCGCCGCGCGAACCCGTCCGTCCGCAGCCCTCGGTCCCGACGCCGATGGCTAAGGCACCAGCACATGCGGAGCCCGCGGGAATAAGGCCGCTTCCCGTACCGGAGCCGGTCTACGAGCTTAATGCCGATACGGAACCGATGGAGTTGACGGAACCTGAAGCCGGTTCGGGCACCGCGGAGCCGGGGTTTGAAGGCGAATTCGACGTCAACCAGCTCTCTCCCGAAGAGCAGGAACTACACAGACGCGCAAATCGGGTAGCGAAAGTTTCGATGCAGGATATTAAAATGCTCAGACCGGAGCAGGTGCGGCTCGGCCGCCAGAATAAAGATCTCTGCATCCGATTGAAAGACGACATTGAAAAAGCTCATCGAGAATACGACCGCCGCTTCAAGCCCATCATGGATCACCCGGTGGATTACTTTTACCGCTGGATGGTGGAAATCCTCGCGGACGGAGACGTGCACGCCCTCGGCGAATACCCATACGCCACTCCTGCCCGGCACCGCTAAGCGCCTGCGAAGAAGCGCCGCTGGCCGTTCGACTCCCGCCAGCGCCATGAGGCCTGCGGTTGCCCTGACACTTATTTTTGCACTGCTGCTTAGCGGCCCGATCGACTTGCTTGCGCAGGCCCCTCGCACGAAGAAGAAAACAAAGAAGCACAAAGCTGTCCCGTGCCGTACGGGCTGTGGGCCGGACACTTCGAGTCCTGAAATCACCTCAGCGACTCCCGACGATGAAGCAGCGCAAAGGGAGCTCAGTGATCTCTCGCGCTCGCTGCACCTCGCCGTGCCCGGAGCCTACGACAAGCTGGCAGCTTTTGCGGCGAAGACCGCAGGCAATGTTTGGGGCGCGCGCGCGGCTCTGGCTCTGGGTTATGAGGACTACTCAAAGAATCGTGCGCAGCAGGCGCTGGTGTGGTTTGGAAAAGCGAATGGGGACACCCTGCTTCGCGAGTACGTTCTCTACTGGTCGGCGCAGGCGAAACACGCCCTGAAGCGGGTCAAGGAAGCACTGGCGGATTTGCAGACCATCGAGCATGAATCCCCCAACAGCGGGATGAAAGAGCAGGTTCTCGAATCGTTGGCGCCATACGCGGTTGAATTGGGACGCCCGCAGGAAGCCATCGATGCGCTCAATTCTTACGCTGCCACCAGCAGCCGGCCGGGGCTTCTCCTCGAACGCGCGCATGCTTATCAGGCGGCGCATCAACTGGCGCGCGCCGCGAAGGATTATCAGGCATTGTTCTACAAGAATTCGCAGACCGACGAAGGCAAGGCCGCCGGGTCGGCTTTGTCGCAGATTTCGCGGGCCATGGGCAAGGAGTACCCCTATCCCGGTGTCGAGCTGCAGCAGCAGCGCGCGCAGGCGTTTTTCGACGCGCATAAGTGGAAAGACGCGCGCGCCGAGTTTGAAAAGCTGCTCGGGATGCTGCGCGATCCGGCCAATCCGAATCGCCAGCTCGCGGAGCTCCGGGTCGCGCAGTCTCGCGTGCAGCTCAAGGGCTCCTCAAAACTGGTCGCTTCGCTGAAGACGCCCGACTTCGACGTCGACGCCGAGCGGCTGTTCGCGCTCTCACAAGTCTACCGTACCGATAAGAAGGCTGCGGAAATGTTCACGACGCTCGCGGAACTTACCCAGAAATATCCGCTGAGCAAGTGGAACGAGGAAGGCTTCATGGCGGCGGGGAACTACTATTGGGTCGAACTCGACCGCGCCAAAGCCGTCAGCTATTATCAGCGCGTCCTGGATTCGTTTCCCGGAGGAAGGAATTCCTTCAACGCGGAATGGCGCATCGCCTGGATCGCGTACCTAAACCGGCAGCCCGACGCGGACGAAAAGCTCACCGCGATTCTGCTGAAATACCCGGCATCGGCGAATGCACCGGACATTCTTTACTGGCTTGGGCGCAACGCCGAGCGCGCAGGAAATCTCCCTCGGGCACGCGGCCTCTATCAAAAGGACGTCGAACGCTTCCCGCAAACCTATTTTGGCCGCGCGGCGGCGCTGCGGCTTGCCAAGCTTGATCCGGGCGATGGGGATCCACCCGATTTTCTGGCAAAAATCCCCCCGCCGCCGGGGTTACGACCGTTTGATGAGCCGGTTCCGGCTGCAGCGGCGGACCGCTGGGCGCGCGCCCAGGCTCTTCGCAGCATCGCATTCGATGCTTCGGCCGAGCTGGAGCTGAAAAACGCATATTTCGCCACGTCGTCGCCGCGCTTCCTGGTCGAAGCGGCGCAGGCGGCGTTCGATCAAGGACACTTTGCCGCCGGTATGGCTTATGGCCGCGTCGTTGTACCCAATTTCGACGCGCGGAAACTCGACGACGTGCCTCTCCGGGTATGGAAGGCGCTCTATCCTTTTCCCTATGAGGCGACGGTCCGCCGCGAAGCCGCGAGAAATAATTTCGATCCGATGGTGGCTGCCGGGTTGATGCGGCAGGAGTCAACATTCCAGGCTGATGCCGAATCGCACGCCGGGGCGATCGGGCTGATGCAGGTGCTCCCGAAAACGGGGCGGATTCTGGCCAAGCAGCTTCGCGTGCGGTACTCGCGCGATAAACTTTTTGAGCCGGAGTACAACATTCAGCTCGGCATGCTGTACATCGCCGGACTGGTTCGCACTTTCGGTCCGCCAGAGTACGCTCTGGCCGCGTTCAATGCAGGAGAAGATCGCATTTCCGCCTGGAAAGCCGAGCGCAGTTACGAAGAGATTCCTGAACTCGTCGAGTCCATTCCTTTTACGGAAACCCGCGATTACGTACAAATCGTCTTGCGCAATGCCGAAGTCTACCGGATGATTTATGGCCAGCCCGCGGCTGCAGCGACTGCGGGGGCGGGTCGCAATCGCTGACTCTGAGTAAACGCCGATTTTGGCAAGTGAATCGCGAGTAGGGCTGCGGCACGCTGCGCCCCGGCCAGGAGTTTCCATGAACCTTTCCGAATCAGGCATGGCCCAGGCTGCGCGCCGCATGCTTTCCGCCAAGGCGGAGCAATTCACCGAATCCGTCATCCGCGAGATGACGCGGCTGGCCCTGAAGCACGGCGCCGTAAATCTTTCGCAGGGATTTCCCGACTTTGCCGCACCTGCCGAGATCAAAGAAGCGGCGCGACAGGCCATTTCCGATGACATCAATCAGTACGCCATCACCTGGGGCGCCAAGCCGCTGCGCGACGCCATCGTTGAAAAATTCGAGCGCACGCAGCACGTCCGCGTCGATCCAGAGCGGGAAATCACGATTTGCTGTGGATCGACCGAAGCAATGATGTCGGCCATGATGGCCATCATCAATCCCGGCGATGAGGTCGTGGTCTTCGAACCTTTCTATGAGAATTACGGTCCGGACGCGATTCTGAGCGGGGCCACGCCCAGCTTTGTGAAGTTGCGCCCGCCTAATTGGAGTTACGACGAAAAGGAGCTGGCCGCGGCGTTTGGGCCGCACACGAAAGCCATCATTCTGAATACGCCGAACAATCCGACTGGCAAGGTTTTCTCTCGCGCGGAGCTAGAATTCATCCGTGATCTCTGCGTGCGCTGGAATGCGTTCTGCATCACGGATGAAATCTACGAGCACATTCTCTATGACGGCGCCGAGCACATCTCCATGGCGCGCATCGATGGGATGCGCGACCGCACCATCGTAATCAACGGCATGTCGAAGACCTATAGTGTGACGGGGTGGCGCGTCGGCTGGGCCATCGCTCCGCCGGAACCGACAGCGGCCATCCGCAAAGTGCACGACTTTCTGACTGTGGGGGCCGCCGCGCCTTTGCAGCAAGCGGGAGCGATTGCGCTGCAATCACCGCAATCGTATTACGACAAGCTGGCGAGCGATTATTCAGTGAGGCGCGAACGCCTGTTGAAGATCCTCGCCGCCGCGGGTTTCACCGTCTTCAAGCCGCGTGGCGCGTACTACATCATGACGGATATTTCGCGGTTCGACTATTCCGACGACGTGGCCTTCGCGAAGTTTCTCGTGGAAAAAATCGGCGTTGCGGTGGTCCCCGGCTCCAGCTTCTACAATGACGCGCGCGACGGCGCCTCGCAGGTACGCTTCACCTTTTGCAAGAAGGAGTCCACACTGGCGGCCGCCGAGGAACGCCTCTCCAAGCTACGCCCCTAGACCGCCGCGCATTGTTCAGAGTGCGGCGAAGATTCATCGAAAGCTCCAACACAACGAGCACTGCTCAGTGTAATTTTTCTATGGAGCCGGAAAATCCTTCGGTGTCATATCGATGCACACCGCTGACCCCTGAAGAAAGTCTTCCGTTTCGAGGCACTTAGAGATTCCTTGCTTTGGCAACCGTATCGCATCTCCTAAGAATCGTCCCACGGGCCCCCATGCGGGGAAAGAAATCACAGGGCTCCTGAACCACACAGTTGCTCGCGAAATCTCAAGTTGGAAGTAGGCTCATGTTCGCGATCCTGGAGGAAACGAGGGACCGATGCCCGCGACTATTCTTCTTGTCGATGCTGATGAATCGAATCGCACAGAATGGGAAGCGCTCCTGCAGAATTACTGTTACAGAGTTTTTGTAGCCGAAAGTGGAAAAGCTGCGCTTGAGGAATGTTCCCGCCTTCAGCCTGATCTGGTTTTGATAGACGGCCCGCTGCCCGACATTCAAGGTTTTGAAGTTTGCCGCCAGCTAAAGTCCGGCCCGCTCACACGACTCACGCCGGTTGTGCTGATGCTGCCGTCAGCTAGCCCAGAGGATATCGCCCGAGGCCAAGAAGCAGGGGTCGATGATTTTTGGGGGCGTCCCGGCTCGAGATGGGAGGCATTGAGCCGTGTTCAGTCCATCCTGCGGCTAAAAACCTATATCGACCAACAAACTGAATTGGTGATCTTTTCGCTCGCCCGCAGCATTGAAGCGAAGGATCCTCTGACTGAGGGGCATTCTGAGCGCGTGTTGAACTACGCCGTGCCATTGGCGGAGAGCCTTGATTTGTCCGACGACGATCTCGCTGTGCTTCGCCTGGCAAGTTTGGTCCATGATATCGGCAAGGTGGCCGTGCCAGACTCGGTTTTATTCAAGCCTGGGCAACTCAGCGCAGATGAGATGGCGGTGATGCGACAGCACCCTCTCGTGGGCGAAACTATTTGCGCACCGCTGAAATCTTTTCGCGACGCGCTCCCGGTTATTCGCCACCACCACGAACGCAAGGATGGCAGCGGCTATCCGGACGGTCTCGCGGGAGATCGAATCCCCGTTGTTGCGCGCATTTTGCAGATAGCGGATATATATGATGCTTTGACGACCGATCGCCCCTACCGCAAAGCCTTGTCTCCGGAATGGGCCCTGGCGGTGCTCTCCAGTGAAGCTAATCGCGGTCTGATCGAACGGTCATTGGTCGATCAGTTTCCTCGAGTCCTCCATTCTGCTAAGCCGCCTCTGCAGAGGGAGAGATCCATGCTCGCGGACTACTACGCTTGAGCTGGATTCGACCCGAAGCCCCGTCTATGAGAGCGCGACTTTGAGAACAAGAAGAATGACGACATTTCCCGCCGCGACGGCGGCAGCCGCCACGTATTTCCCTCCAAGGTAAGACAGGACCGCGGCAATCGCGAAGAGTGCGGTTACCGAGCTCCCCAATATGAAGGGCTCGATGCGCGCGATTGTGAACAATGGTCCGAGAATGTGCTTCAATCGGTAGAATTCAGCGAGGCAGCGGATCAACGCAGCGAACTGCACGCAAATCCCAATCCGCGCTACCGTCCGAGGCGAAAGACGCATGGCACACCGGTCCTGTCGGCCCGGTTAAATGTTCTAAATTCTATCTAAATTATTGAACGCGAAAGGAGTTCAGTGTTTTTAGGGGTAGGAGACTGACGGTCGGTTGCCCTGTGGTGGTTAGCCCCCTACCCCGCGAGTGGTCTTGCCTGTATAGACGACGCCGGCACGAAAATAGTTTCCTGAAGCGACAAAAATAATTGTTGGGGCACACATTTTGACTCGTCCGGTCCGCAGGGCGGAATAATCACCGAAAACGGGAGCAAATGAATGCAAAAAAAGGCGGGAATGCCTGTTCTAGGCGTTTTCGATAGTATCCAAGTACCGCGCCACGGCTACCTTCCATTGAAATTTTGCCTGGATGGCAGCCTGGAGTGCTTGCGCCGCTGCAGGCTCGCCGTGAGTCAAATACGTCTGCTTTGGAGGCGCCGGAAGCGCAGTCAGCCACCGCAGCAGCTCGCTTTTGCCTGCGTGCGCAGAGAATTGCCCCATTTCTACTATCTCCGCGCACACGGGCACGTCTTCACCGTAGATCTTCAGGGATTTCGCGCCTTCCTGTAACGCCCGGCCTCGCGTCCCTTCGGCCTGAAAGCCCGCCAGGATCACGGCATTGCGCGCATCGGGCAGCCGCTGCACCAGGTGATGGAGCACGCGCCCTCCCGAGATCATCCCGCTTGCCGAGATGATGATGCAGGGAGTCTTTACATTATTGATGGACTTCGACTCCTCCACCGAACGCGTGAGATGAAATTCGTGGACGCTCAGCGGGTCGCCTTTTCCGTCGCTCCCTTCCTCCCGCGCGAATTCCAGGTCGTGATCTTCGCGATGTCTGACATATAAGTCCGTGGCGCTCACAGCCATGGGGCTGTCCACGTAGACCGGCAGACGAGGAATCCGCTGTTGATCCTCGAGCTGCCGCAGGTAATACATGAACGTCTGCGTTCGCCCGATGGCAAAGGCCGGAATTACAATCGAGCCGCCGCGCTTCATCACGCGGTTGACGATGCCTGCCAGCAGTTCCGCGGCGTCGCCTTCCGGGTGCTCCCGGTCGCCGTACGTCGACTCGCAGATGAGCACGTCTGCTTTCGACGGCGGAGTAACCGGATCGTTCAAAATCGGCTGGTTGTAACGGCCAATGTCCCCGGAAAACAAGACTACGACCTTTCTTCCGTTTTCGGAGACGGTTAGTTCCAAGCTTGAGGAGCCCAAGATATGCCCCGCGTCGAACGAAGAGACATGAAACTCCGGGCTGATGTCGAATCCACCGCTGCGGGGCATGGGCTTCAGCGCCTTCAGGACCGGATCGACGTCTTCCGGCGAATAGAGCGCCTCCGGGTTCGCATGCCGGCTATATTTGTCTTTTTTTGCATGCTGCGTGTCTTCCGCCTGCAGGTGAGCGGAATCTTTCAGCAGCATGGTCGTCAGTTCGATCGTAGCCGGGTTGGCGTAAACTGCCCCGCGATATCCGGTGAGCACAAGGCGCGGGAGCCACCCCGTGTGGTCCAGGTGCGCATGGGTGAGCATCACATAATCAATTGCCTTCGGGTCGACCGAAAGCGGTTTGTAATTGCGATCTTGCAACTCGGCCGATCCCTGGAAAAGACCGCAATCCACAAGCAGCTTCCTACCCGCTGCTTCCACTAGGTACCTTGAGCCGGTGACACAACCTGCCGCGCCAAGAAAAGTTAGTTTCGCCATGGGGTTCGTATTCTAGACGAAGCCTGAGGGGTGTTGTAGTATTTAGGAAGTTGTTTTTCCCCGGTGGGGCCGTGGCGCAGTTGGGAGCGCGCCTCGATGGCATCGAGGAGGTCGTGGGTTCGAATCCCATCGGCTCCACCAACTTATTCTTTTCTTTTCAATCCGATAGCAAAAACTTCAAGGGGCACTAAGGGGCAT